>Ga0114968_10000085_pt1 | contig 75177 bp, 86 predicted proteins | sample M_130807_EF_Meta_FD_87020 | JGI IMG/M metagenome (GOLD analysis project Ga0114968, IMG submission 87020) | Freshwater microbial communities from Lake Montjoie, Canada to study carbon cycling - M_130807_EF_MetaG | ecosystem: Environmental > Aquatic > Freshwater > Lake | place: Lake Montjoie... | reverse complement strand
TGGAATAAAGCTTCTGCGGTTCTCCATGTTCGGCCACCATACGTGATTTTGTGTGCGCTCATGTTGCCTAACCAGCCGAAAGGCAACGCTACTTTTGTAAATGCGATCATCGTTTCTCCTTTGGTTACGTTTTCATGTGACAGCTAAACTGCAGGATGATAACCCCCCCATGTTTCTTCGTTGGAACATGGGGGGGTGCCCTTCTGTGGCAGCCCAGGCGCAGGGGAGAAACCCCCTGCTACTACTTCGACTGTACCAGCTCGACCAGCTTGTCCTTGTTCGTTTCGAACCAAGCGGCAAAAGTCTCTTCTACGTCGTCCTTGGACTTGGCAAACAGGTCAGCCCACTTTCCAAAGGTTTAAAGCCGAAGCAGAATGCTTTATGCATACAGTCAATAATCTTAGTGAGGAGAGGCGTAAAAGTATTCATTTTTGTAGCGAGCGGCAACTCGTCCACTTTGCGCCATGCAAACGAGTTAGGTGGACACCACCATGATCCATGCTCGTTACGCTGTATTTTTATGTTTTTACCGTTTAATCGGTATGCCTTGGCGCCTAGCTTAACAAGATATCGTTCTAGTGGTGTGTATTTCATAGCTGCCTGTGGCATTCGTGGTGCGCTATAAAAATTATATACTCAAACATAAAATATTGGGCTTTGGAGCTATAATGAAATTAGCATTAATTTTGGAAGCAAAGTTGGATCGTCCTTGGCTGGAGAAACAACTTGGCAGAGGCAATCCTACAGTTGAAAAAATAATCGACACTGACCCTAGCGATGGGGCGTTCTATAAGTGGTTGACGCAGTTATATAAAACTCATGGCACTGACGATTTTCTTAAGCCGCAGTTAAAACAAGATTTAGAGGAGTGGATTAATAGCTTTCAAGCTATAAAAAATGCTGGTCTAAGTTCTGATTTAAACAATAAGGATTTAGATTACTTTCAAGAGACTTTGGAGAAGACCAGAGAATATAAGGCCACTCAGGCTTCGCGCAAGCGGCTGAGTGGCGTACACTACTTGGGTAAGGAATATCATGGTGCCAAGGTGTTGCTTGACGATGGGACCTTTAAACTGTTTAAGGTAGAGGGTACGAGTCCAGAAGCAGTTAATGCGCTAGCGAAACTAGGTATCGGCACTGCATGGTGTACAAGAATTGGCGCAGATAAAGAAATGGGCTCAAGCTACCTTGCCAAATCTCCGCAGTACGTGCTATACAAAAATCGAAAACCATTATATCAATTCGATGATTACTCGTTTAAAGATGTTGATAATGAAAATTGCACCATATCTATAGATGCGATCAGAGCGTTGGCATCGAACGGGAAATTTGTCGATGACGTAATCAATAGCCCATATAATAAGAAACTTGGTGAGCTTTGTGAGATCATAGAGGCTTTTTCAGATTTAGATGACATGAGTCCATTAGAAATGAGCGAGCTAGCATCAGAATATACTGGCAGGTGGCTTGAAGCTGAGCCACATATAATAAAGCATCCTGTAGCGGCAGCATTATATGCGAAGTATAACATAAAAGGCAGTTGGCCGGAGGCTGAAGCCAGTATCATGAGTGATTCTAAAGCAGCTGAAATATACGCAAAGATGCTCCCGCGCTTGCGTGAATGCGTCAGTACATTTACAGTAGGCGGTCAAGACCGCCAAGTTAAGATAATCTGGAAGGAATACAGGAGGGATAGAGATAATGTTAAGGTGGTTTCTTACGAGTTTGTAGACGGGTTGCCACCAGTGCAACTTGATTTGGAAGAGGTCGAGTTTGAAGCAATACAAAACTCCACTCACTATTCACGGTGGGATCAAGTCAGCTAGAACGAGCCTTAGAACATGCCATTGGAACAGATAGGAGTTAAATTTGAACATCTTATTTCCTATAGCGGGGGAAGGCCGTCGATTCCAAAAGGGCGACCAACGAAAGATCATAAAACCGTTGATCGATATTTTGGGTAAACCGATGATAGTAAGGGCTATTGAAACATTAGGACTGAAAGGGCGATTAATATTTGTAGTGCAAGGTAACGAAATAGGACAGAGCATCATCGAAGCTATATCGCAATATTATGGAGATTTTAGTGTATTCTATGTCGATGGTTTAACTGATGGTCCTGCGGTATCAGCACTCGCCGCTGAATCAGCGATAGACAATGACGAGGAATTGGTCATTACAAATTGCGATCAAATCATGGCTTGGGATTCACACGCATTCACTGTTTTCTTAAAAAATATTGATTATGACGGTATTATCGTCACATATTTTTGTGATGCGGATAAGAATAGCTATGCTAAGGTTGGTAAAGACGGTCTGGTTACAGAGGTGCGAGAAAAGGAAGTGATCAGCGACATAAGTCTAAATGGTATTCACTGCTGGAAAAAAGGTTCTGACTTCATTGACAGTGCAAGAGCGATGGTCTCTAAAAATGATCGAGCTATAAACGGCGAGTTCTATATTGGGCCGACTTACAATTACCTGATAAATGGAGGTAAGCGAGTAGGAATATATCACATTCCTAATTCGCAACATCATGCGGTTGGCATACCGGAAGACCTTGAGAAATACTTAGCGAGTGCTGCAAGATAACAGCTTAAGATTCAGAAGTTATTTTTCGTACGCAAGATTCATAATTCTATGTCGAAGCTTATAGCCAAAGCACCTATATACCATTATATGGTATTCCTCGTACCAGTATTGCCATTTGGAACCTGTGTGCCTGTATGTTGTATTTGGTAAGATGGTACTTTAGTAGTTGCTCAGGGTGGAATTTACATCCTTGTTCGCAGTATTCGTAAATGTGATCTATGAGATTGGTATAAATCTTCATGGTTTTAGGGTTACCGATCGCTATAATATCGTTCAATCCACCTCTATAATCGCCTCCAGCTGGCACTAGAATATTTGAATCGTCTATGTGAGTCAGCCATTTTGTGTCGAATTCGTTTTTATATTCTACATCTAATCTGCCGCAAACGACGTAGTCATATTGATCTATATTGATCATTTTAAACGCTAGTTGGCGTTTTCGCCACATGAAAAAGCAGTTTTGTATGTTTGTCTCGGGCTCTTTATGATTTAGGATATTATCTGGCACATGAAATGCTTTAACATCTGGGCTTTCAGTGATTAGTTTTTTTATGTTTATTGCGGTTTCGATCGCTCTGAATGGTTCATTATTATATGTATGAATATAAATATCTGGGTTTAGCTTATCTAAGAAATTATGCTTGTTAGTAGGTAAATGTGCGTTGGCGTCAGCTAGCTTGCCACCAGAAACCCATGCGATTTTCATGTGTGATGTTCAGTGGTGCAGTTAGGCCATGTTGATTGACCAACGGACTATTACTTCAAAGTCGGAGCTCTTTTTGACTGGTGTTTGTAGGATCCGATGTGAGAACATTCTAAATTCGTCTTTGAAGACACCAACTGCGCCAGTTATTGGAGTGTTGTTGGCTGTTCTAATTGTGCGATCCACGGTAATATCGACGCCGCCGTTTACTTTACTCATCACTAGGTAGAACGGATTTAATTGATCTAGCTCATTATTTTCTGCAGCGGTAGAGTCAGAGGCTACGATTTTTATCGTGTCACCAACTTTGATATAGTTTATATATTCACCGGTCGTTTCGGTTAGACTTACTGTAGATCCTGCGACAGCTATGTTGGCTTGCAATGGCAAGCCATCGGTGTGGCCTAGGAGAAAGATGTCACGTGGCGGGCAATTGCAAACATTTGCCATATCGACTTCAGGCGCGCATACTAGGCTCACTTCGCTGATAGTGAAGTAGTCACTGGCTGTATTCCCAAATCCGTTATATTCTGTCTTTAGGAGTGTTGTTTCAAATACCACTGTGTTGTTAAGTGGTCTTACTGCGGCGTCTAAGTTCGGATCACCTGCTGGTTGATAGCTCGATTCGAAGTAGATCCGTTCTACTGCTTTAAGTGGTCGATTTGGATAGCTGATCGGAATTGGATTTATTAAATCTCCGCTTTTCAGATACCAGGTTGCGTCTGTGTTGCCGTTTTCATCGACACCAGCGCTGTAGGGCAAAGCGCCAGGTGACAGTGGCTTCGGGACGTACGCTTGGGTTACTGGGTCGATTTTATAGAAACGTGCGTCATTGGTGTCAAGTGGGTTACCGTTTGCGTCATAAGAGGCGCCGAAAACAATGTAACGCGCGGCGAAATCTTCAATGTTAAAGCTATTATCTATCCAGGCGCCGCTTCCCGTACCAGCGGTAGGGTCCCAGTGCCGTGATGGACACAACCTGTGCGCCAGGGTTTCTTTAGCAAAGATTTTAATTATATTATTGTGCTTTTCGTGTTGGACCACATTTCCATGTACGTCTTTGACGATGATTTCGACTACGCCAGTGCACTCTTTGGCGGTTCGTTCTTTGATATTCATGAACATTTGTGTTTCTCCAACTATTGAACTCTAGAAAAGATCAAATCTGCTGCGATTCGCCTAAAGCTTACCATATACTTGTCGCCGTTTGTCAAGAATATGTTCAAAAGTGTTACTTTATCATAAGCTGGACTTAACACGACCTCATCGTTGGGAATCAATGTCATGCCAGGAAAAGGCACCGCTGAGGTCTTTGCAGCGTCATTTTGAAAATAAACGAATGGTACGTAATCGCTGCCCAGCATAGATTGCATTTCCGCTGGCACTATGATTTCGTTGGTAGCCACACTTGTAACATTGCCGTAAAGGATAATCTCGACGTTAAGTGCACCCGTGGCATTAGTGATTGCACCTAGGCTAATCCTAGTGCTATTAATGAATGAAGTCAGGTTAACATTGCCATCTATGCTGTCAAAAGCTTTGATGTAATCTGACAGATCAGTGAATGTGTCTGTTAGGCAGTCGTACGCTTTGTAGTAGCCGTTGCCGGTGTTGGGGCAGTCCATCTGGTACCACATAGTACCTGGGCGATATTGGCTTGGCTGGTCACAACTGCTTTGGTTAGACAGCAGACCAATAAGATACATGCGCATCCAGTCATACCGCGCTTGCGTGTTTGGCGATGGATATGTATCATGCTGTTGCTGCGTCAGCCCAACGTCGTTCGTGAAATCTATGGCGGATGTGCTGAATCGTATTCTATTGTCGAATGCACTTGCTCCACCAGTGGTGCCATTATTAGGGGTACAGCTCATTTCATTCCTCAATCGAATTAGCTATTGTGTTGACCCATTCTGAATGTGTCTTGCATTGGCATAATTTGCCTTTGATATGGTTAGCGTGACATGGGCATGTCTGATGGCAATCGCAGCCATAAGCATGCTGTATATTAGTTCGACTATATTGGGATCCTTGGCTTGCATCGCCAAGGGCCTCATTTGTTTGGTGTAATTGAGTCATATAATATATTTATCAAATGGGATTTTTCATTATACATATTCTTGCCACGCTTGAATCAGAGTAATATCACAGCGAAAGCGCGAGGGTGATGTGACGTTAGAGAATCCAGCTGAGTTAAGCCAAAATCGAACGCCCACCGGCATTGCGCTTCGGAAACTAGCGCAAGGCATCCATCCTGCATTGAATATTTGGTTTCACAAGACTCTACAAATGCATGTAGTGGGGTTCATGGGCATATTGACCGAGCTTGATTTTGCCAATTTAATGACTATTCAGGTCGATTTGTCAGATAGTAATTGGGCTTCGGTGATTGTAGGCGATGACGGTGAACTGACTTTATCGATGAGACAATATTGTGATAAAGTGGGTCAGTTGCATGATGATTTGGTGGCTGGTTTACATGTTTTATACGAAGATTGCAAGTTGTATCCTCAAGCCTTGAAGTTACAAGTATATCCTGCGCCATTGAAGGATCGCAGCGTCGCAGAATATGCTGCTTTGCGAACTGCGATGAGTTATATTAATTCATCACACACGGAGACAGATGCTCTGCCAGAAGATTTAGCATCTTTCGCAGCTGTAATGGTTTCCTCACGTTTATTCGGTTCGTTCTATGGTGTCGCTGCTTTAAAGGACGTGGCAGTGCCTAGTGGCACTAAGATTTTTAGCCGACAGCTATTCTTAGAATGGGCCGCAGACGTGAAGAAGAGACAGGCCCTTAAGACCTCTTTGCACCGAGAACGTGTCAATATTATAAAACGTCATGTTATGAAGATGACAGAAGATGATTGGGACACATTATTGAATGAAAGACCAGAATTTGCACATAAATTCATCAAGCGGTTGGAATTATATAATAAGTAATATAACAGGGAGTGAGCAATGGCTGAGTGTGATGATCTGCTGGCGGAGCACAATCTACGTCGCAAGCAAGCGGAATTGCCGCCGTTGGTGTTTAACACTAATCTTATGGCTGCAGCTAAGTGGCATGCTGACTACATGTATAAAAATCGTAGTATGACGCATGTGGAAGGCTACCTATGGAATAAAGATCGTACGGTAGCTAATCGCGCTAAGAATAATGGATATATGTTTACACATATAGGTGAGAATATAGCTAGGGGTCAGCAAACGGTGAATGAAGTAATGCAGACATGGTGGAATAGTGCGCCACATAAAAACAATATTCTTGGTAGTTATGTCCACATAGGGGTGGCACGCACTGGCGATTATTGGTGTGTGGTATTCGGAAAGTCATAGCCGAATGCTTTAATAAGGTTAAGTGGACTTAATATATTGTGGGTGCTTGCAAAATATTCTGCGAGCATTATAAATTCTTGATAGCAGTTAGTAAACGTACCCATTAATCGACGATATTCTATGGTAGCGTCATTCCATTCTTTAAATAGGTGATCATTTAAATATATGATAATTTTTAAATGATGGCTTCCATCGACATCGGAAGAATAGTTCAATGATGTGATTTCAAGATGGTCGTCGTCAATGTCATTAGCGTTATAAATTCCGCTAAGTACTTTTAGTACGCTTGGTTCGCAATGAAAGCTAAAAATCAATGAGATTTCGCTATAATTTGAAGCGATTGCCCAAATTGTCTCGTGTGTTACTGAGTAGGGTTCAATCTTCAGTGGCGGTTTTGCTTTCGATAGCATATTCTCTGTCTCCTTCAGCGGTGATTTCTTTGTTCAACTGAAGCAAGATACTCTTATCTAAGCCTTCAGCGTTCTTGACGTCGATATCGAGCCATGATCTAAAGACGTCTTGCCGATCTAAGCTGGCGTTTGAGATCTGTTGCGGTGTTTCGAATTTCTCGACCATATCCATCCACTTAACATTATTGGCTCCTTGCCGTTCTAGTAATGTCTTCACTTCTTCTTTTTCACTAGTACTCATCTCCTTGTCCATAATAACTTTGATGTTATTACCACGGACTTCTTCGATGTTTAAACTTTCTAGTTGTTCGACAGAGATTGTCATGAACTGTGGTGGGATGTCTTGTTGGCCTTTGCTTCTACCGTATTCGAACACATCTATGAATCGTTGATCCAATGTCTCTAAGTCTAGCTCGATGAATCCATGCGGGACTGAGCCTTCATCGAATTTAAACGGTATTAAACTGCCTGGGTACCATGTTTTAGCGCCGACTTGCTGGTAACAGTGAAAATGACCTGTGTAGCATCTTTTGAACTTGGTTTTATTAAGATTTATTTCGCTCCATTCTTTAAGGAGAAAGCAACTGTTTAAGATGGCAGAGGTTGTGCCTATATGTGTCAATAGGATGTCGTCTTCTGACGACTTTCTTTCGATAGCGCGTAATACGTTGATATAGGCGTGTTCGTATGTTATGAATGGCACGATTGCAAATCGTTGATTGTTTATTTGTAGGTGTTTAACGTTGTCTACGTATGTGATTAATTTGTCCAATATTAGTGGGCTACATATATCCCAGCTGTGGCGTAGGTACATGTCGTGGTTTCCAGGGAATGTGATCCACGTTTGATTAAATTGGTGTTTTGTGTCGTTGAAGAACTTATATGATTCAGCTAAGACATCGATGTCTAGTGTTTTACGATCGTGGAACATGTCTCCTAGGACTAAGACAGTGTGTATTTCGTGTTCCCGCGCATATTGCCTTAGATTTTGGCAGGCCCAGATTATATCTTTCGTTCTGCCAGAGACGCCAAAGTGTAAATCGGCAGTTATTAATATTTTAGACACTGTATTGGCTCTTTTGGAGGGCTTTATGTACGACATTGATGCAATACGTTCGCATTTTCCGATGGATGGTTTTAGGGATGGCCAAGAGGCTGCGATTAAATTCGTTCTTAAGCAATTTAATAACGGTAAAAAATTCGTTATTGTGGAGGCGCCTACTGGATCAGGCAAAACCGCTATCGGAATGACTGTCTGTGGTTATAATAGCAGCAATTATTATTTAACTAGCAGTAAGATATTACAAGATCAAATTTATGGCGATTTTAGTGATAAGTTAGTGACACTCAAGGGCCGAAATGCTTACGAATGCACATATTTAAAGAGAATAGACAACACACACAAGGGTAAACTAATCGAATTAACACTCCGTGGAGATGATCATCGAGGAAGTTACCGATCATGCAGTGAAGGACTGTGTAGATCAGGAGCCAAGTCTATAATAGGTGCTGACAATGGGCGTTGCACTTCATGCTTCCCGAAGCTTAACGTTTTTAATTATGAGGGCTCAGCCACTAACATAGGCACCAATAAGTATAGTTCATGTGAATATTATGAAGCCATTGGGCAGGCAATGAGTAGCAACATTGTCACGATGAATTTCTCTAGCTTCTTGACACAATTGAACTATACTAAGAATCGCTTTAATTCACGAGACATGTTAGTAATTGACGAAGGCCATAATTTAGAGAAGGAATTACTGGATTTTGTCAATTTGAATATCGATCAGGGTTTTATGGATCAGCATCTGCAGTCAATCCCAATTTGCGACACTGTGCAGGATTATCTCGACTTTTTCAATGACAATGATGTTTTGGACCAAATAGAGCGTGCCATTAAAAACGCTCAGGACGATTCAGACTCGGATTTAGAAGATGAACTCATTAGGCTATCTCGAAAATTAGAATATTTTAAAACAGCAGCTGTTGGGCGCGCTGATGAGTGGGTAGTTGAGCATAAGATAGATCAAAGAGGTATTAATAGCATAAGTTTCAAGCCAATTTATGTGAGGGATCAAGCCCATGCTTTGGTATTTGGCCATGCTGAGCGAGTACTAATAATGAGTGCCACCATTTTAGATGTCGATGTCTTATGTGATAGTCTTGGTATCGATAAAGAAGATTGTGCTGCCTATCGGATGCGGAATCGTTTTCCCAAAGAGAACAGACCTATCATTTACGATCCAGTCGATAGATTTGTCGGTGGTAAGGCGCAGGCGCAAACATGGTTACCGAAAATGGCAAAAAGAATAAATCAGCTGATGGATAAGCATAAAAATGAGAGGGGTATAATTCACACTCACAATTTTATGATCATGGATTACTTAATGAATAATGTATCGGAGAGTAATAGATGCAGGCTTATCAATCAGAAAGAGTATAGAAGTAAAAATCATATGCTTGATGCGTTAGCGGTCAGTAGTAATGGTGTATTAATAGCTCCGGCTATGCATGAGGGTCTTAATCTTAAGGATGATTTGAGCCGATTTCAGGTAATATGTAAGATGCCATACCCCAATTTCTATGATGATCAACAGTTAAATCGGCGGGTCGAAATTGATAAGAAATATTTAAATTGGCTTACGGCATTGAAATTGGTGCAAAGTGTGGGAAGGAGTGTTAGGAGCGCCGAAGACTATGCTATTACTTACATTATTGACGGTAGCTTTGAGGGTTTTCTAAGTCGTGGCAAGTCGATGTTACCAAGCTGGTTTTTGGAAGCAGTTACAAAGCCTGAAGTATCGATTAAAGGAAAACCATGATAGAATTAAGACGAGTTAGCTGGAAGAATTTCTTATCATATGGTGATTATGTTTCAACCATTGATCTAGAGCATCTCGGTCAAGTGAGCATCACTGGTGAGATAGATGAAGAACCATCGAAGAGTAATGGAGCGGGTAAAAGCACCATAGCCAATGCCATTCAATGGTGTCTGTTTGGTCGCACCATGCATAGCGCACGGCCAGGCAACAATGTTATAAATCATTATACCAATAAAGACTGCTATGTGAAGCTAGAATTTAAATCTGGCGATCAGGTAATACGCACAAGAGCAGTCAATGGCCACGATGAGTTAATTTATGTAAAAGATGGGCTTGAAAATAAGCTTAGTGCCACTACAGCTAGCACAAATTCAAACATGCAGGAGCAGCTCAATAAGCTATTTAACTTAGATTATGAGTTATTTATATATGGTGTCTTTTTTAATCAATATGGTAAATCATGGGCTGAGCAAACTGAAGCTGTAAGAAGGAAGATTCTAGAAAGATTGATGAGGGTAGATCGGTATTCGTATTATGCAAGAGCTGCAAAAGCGAAAGCTGATTCGATCGATAGGGATGCTACTATAACAGGCAATGCGGTTACTAATGTCGAGAACACAGTCAAGGTATTAGCTGAGTCTGCAGCTAGCGAATTGGAAAGTAGTGCCACCTTTGAGCAGACCACAGCTGCTACAATTAGTATGCACATGGAGTCTATAGCATCCTTCAAAGCTGATCATGATGCTATACCGTCACTGAGTGAAGAAGAGCTATCAGTAAAATGGGCTTTATGTGAATCGATAAGCCAATCAATCGCTAAGAATGAAATGGACTTGGCGGCTGCGACTGCTGAAAAGTATAAGTTGAATGCTATGGCAGATAATCTAAAATCGCAGGTGCAAGATTGGGAAGCTAAGAAAGGAACGACTTGCAGTAATTGCAAACAGACTGTAGCTAAAGGGCATGTGGATGGAAACATAGAGAGTCTAAAGCAAAAGCAAGCCATTTATAAAAAGAAAATCGAAGATAATAACATTGTGATTGGTGAATTTGAAAGCGCTCTTAGAACAAATAAGGAAGCGTTGCAACGTCATAAGCCGGAGTATAGCGCAGAGCAGATTAGGAGATTTAAGGCGCAGAAAGCAAAGCATGTGGAGACCATTAAGGGTTTAATAGCCAAAGTGAAAGCATTGAGAGCGGCCACGAACCCGTATCATAAACGTTATGACGATCTAATCACCAAATTTGGAGAGGCCCAAGTGCTGTTGGACAAGCATAAGTTAAGCTTGTCCAGGCAACAGCTATTATATAAGCACATGATGTATATCTACAAAGCGTACAATGATAAAAACAAGTTAAAAAGTCTGATTTATAAGGAATTCGTACCTGCTTTCAATAATCGACTTAAGAAATACTTGGAGATTTTGAAAATGGACATTATCATTACGCTAAATGATAATTTGTCGATGAGCTCTAGCTCTTGGGGTTACGATTATATGTCTGGCGGTGAGCGTAAGAGGGTTGATCTGGCCTTCATGTTCACGCTATATGACATGCACGAATACTTGCATGGCCGTCAATGTAATATCTTGGTGCTTGATGAGGTAGATGGTAGATTAGATGACGAAGGAGTAGAATCTTTTATCAGTATTATCAAGAATGAGATAGCTCCCAGAGTAGAGACCATATTTGTGATCAGTCATAGACCAGAAATGCATGATGTATTCGAGAGAGAAATAAAGGTGATTAGGAAAGGAAGATTTAGCGTCCTTGAGTCCAGGTAGTATGGCAGCCAAATATAGAATATGGATAATTTACAGTTATCGACGATTAAGCATGCTGCTAATGCGGATACCGTTAGGAGATTGCTGATAAAGTACTTCATGGAGAAGGGCTTTAGCAATTTTGCGCACGAGCGCGTTTATCCTGCGTTGTTAAATGATTTGCCTTATGTTATACCTATCCTTGGTAGTAAGGTTGAAATAATACCATATGCTAGAGATATCGACAATGTGCTGGGTAAGGCGTCGTTAGGGTGGAACTTGTTCGTGCTAGGCGATTTTAGGATGGATTTGGGAACTACGATCCATCGCGATTTGATGGATTTAAGTCGGCAGATTCGGAGTGGTACTTTTTCTGTACCAACTAACCCTTCTCAACAATGCTCAAACGCGTGTGTACCTCGTCAGATTATAACATTTATAATTAGAGTGTTGAGTGAGCATGAAGATGGTTACGTCGATCTGGTGGCTAGCGCACGTGGGCTTAGGATGCCTGGTGAGATAGTGCAGAATAAGAATATCTTAATGGGCCAACCGCAACAGTACTTTACTAAGAGTGGCTACGGCAATTGATTTAGTGATAGATAATTTGTTATGGATTATCGCACGCTCGATTACTTTGCTGATCATATATCTGGACATTTGCCTGATAAATGTCGATTGAAGGTTAATTATATATTAGATGTTGGCGATGACCACAATTTATTCATGTATAATGATGGCGCTATTATTGAGAGTTTAAATGATATGTTAATTGTCAAGAATAGGGTCGGCCCCCCGAAGTGCTTTGCGATGGCCGACCCTGACTGTTTTAAGCTGGTGGCTGAGGCGCTAATAAGCGCTGGGGACCAAATCGTTAGCCATCGAGACTACTCGGATGGTGTTGATTGAGTCTTTGATCGATTTGCGGTTTCGGTTTAGAAATCGTGCGATGTGGCCGTTGCAAGGGCGACCTTCACCGAACGTTTCTGCGTATGCGTCGTACACAGGTCCTGTGCAAGCAAGAATATCAAACACATCTCTATCTTGGTCATTTAGGGCCAAGCGTACCTTTAGGCAACCTTCTTTGATTGCCAGCTCTTCAGTGTGATCGTCGTACCTCATACCGTGTCCTCCTGGTATATTATCAAGTGATGATTTTCCGTCCTGCCGCGCACTGCTTGTCGAGTCATCGTTGACTGAGACGAAGGTAGTTTTACGTTCCTTGATTGAGAAACCGACACTATAAGATCCATTGAAGTAGACCTTATCGTTAGTTAATTTCATAACTATGCCATATGCACTCGCCTCCTTTTGTAAGCTTAGTAAATCTTCTGTTAGTTCAACGGGACTAAGTAAGCCATCGACTACCACGATTAAGTCTTTAGACTCGTTGTAGAAGATGCTTATTTTTGCTGAATGCTTTGCGAATAAGCCTAAAAATTTAGGCTGGAAATGGTCGAAAGCATCTACGTTTGTGAATACTTGCTTTATGGTCTTGGCGGGTTTGTTCTCACGCAAGATCTGTTTTTCGTAGTTCTGAATATAGCTGCTTACGAATTTGATTAGTTGCTGTTCGTCATTAAGAATAGCTTCAGCCTGTGCATGTTTTGGTCCTTCAGCTAAGTGTTCTATTATTGGATAACATTGGGGTGTCGGTTCACCAGCTACAATGTAGTCTGGTAAGTCATCGATATGAATGATTTTTGAGTCATCTTCTATTAAAATTTTGGTGTGCTTGCAGTTTGGACATGGCACGTAGGTCGTGCGGTCAAATAATTTAGATATCCCTTCTTTGTTAGTATATTCTGATGACTTGCAGTGACTGCAGTGATAACTATATTGTTTGTGGCAGAGAAGTTGGACGACGGCGTTCCAGATAGGGATTTGGAATTCAGCCAATGCTGCTTCGATGTCATCTTTGTAGTCTGCTCCGATTGTGTTTCGTAGGGCTCTTACGAATGATGATTTAGATGACTGCAGCTTTTCGTGTTTAAATAATCGTGCTACCAATGCGTCGATATTTGCTTTGTCGGTCGGCGACAGGTTCTTCATCGTGATGTTAGCAATCGAACCTCTTACATAAATCTTCGGCATCTGGCGCACAATGGTCATCATATCCTCCTTGAAACTCTGTGTATTGAAATGTGAAAGGGGATCGAAATATGGCGTATTGCAACTCTGATCTGTTGGAACAGAAATGGTTTACTTGGCTGTTAGCTAGCGCAACACCAGAGCTAGAACCTTTTCGCAATCATGGTTTATTGTTTTCAAAACCAGACATCCACGTCCATAAGGATGGAGTGGCATTGTATAAGAACGGGAAGCCATTATTCGATCCATCAAGCCCATTGAAGCATCATTGCCTACCATTTGAGACTCCGGTATATTTCAGCACATGTGACGGCGAGATTGTTGATTTTTTCATTATACAACACTCAGTCCGGTTTGTCAATACAGCTTCGCTAAAAAGCCTGTCAGAGGCATTCCCTATTATAGGTAAGCCATCTGAGAAAATCGTGGCAGAGTTAGAGCAAGAGGAATATGTTCAAGAGATTCCTGAACAGGAAGCTTGGCATGCTCTACTGTTCGACATAAAACAGATGTGTAGTGGCATAGCGCAAAAATTCAAACCTAATGGCGAGGAAGAGCATTTAGAATTAATACATGAAGCATTATTGCAGGTTTTACAGAAGCTTAAGAATAAAAAATTGAAATATATGCCTGGTAAGGCACCGGTATTTAACTTATTGACAACTACCATATATAGGTGCCTTTATAGTGTGATGAATAAGCGTAAACATATAAAGGAAGGGCAATATAAGCTAGGTGCAGCTATACAAAATGGTAGAGCTCCCGCAAATTGTCGCAGTTTTAGAATAAATAAGCAAGGGCTAGATTGATGATTAATCCAAGACGGCAAAAGGTAAATATTCAGCTTCCTAAAGCCGTTCGAGTGTACGTGGAGCAAAATAAAAATCAACAGAATGTTGCTGCGCCCAAGCCGCCTGTAATGAGGCAGCAACAGAATCCAAATTACGTCGCACCATCTGTGGTCAGATTAGATCCTAGTACTAGACAGCCAGTATCACAAATCATAGAACAAGCGAATGAGTCAAGAGTAAATCTTTATAATGCCAGCAGGGCTGGCGTCAAGTCGCCGTCTCAGCCGTCGTCGCAGCAAGTGACGAGACGGCGAGGGCCGGTAATCCAATATTCGAGTGACAAAGATTTACCAGTTCAGTCTGCTTTCATAAATCGGTTGAAAGACGTGGGGGTAGGGCGTGCTTTGATGATAATTGGGAACGGACCGAGCATTGCTACCGTAGATCTGGCAGAGCTCAAGGATAAAAAACGGATCGATATTTGCAGTATTAATAATCCAGACACAAGAGTATGGCCAACTCAATACTGGTGCTTCTTTGATAGTAGCCAATATCGAAGGCATAAAGCGCTATTGGCTGACTACAAAGGAATCATTGTCACAGGTAGCAGTATTGCAAATTGTCACGCAAATCATCTGAGGCTTAGGAATTTGGGACAACAAACGTTCAGCACTGATCTACTAAGAGGATTAGCCATTGGTCGTAGCAGTGTCTTCGCAGCTTTGCAAGTGGCTGAATGGATGAAGTATGATGAGATATTTGTGTTCGGTGTAGACATGGATGCTAAAGGTATCGATGGTAAATTGCATTTTTACGGGACTAATCCTGACGTGCCGCCTCATGTGCGTGTTGAGCGATTTAAGGCTGAGGCTGATTGTTTCATGCAAGCGGTTAATAATATCGCTGAGGAGCGGAGGCAGAACATTCATTTTTGTAGTGAATACAACACATGGCCGTTCGTTAAGCATTTCAGCAACCACTCTGCGCAAGAAGGACTAGAGTTGGCTATCGCTCGTTGGGGCGCTGATGTTAGCCCATCAGTTGAATTCTAGGAATAAATACACAGTTAATCACTTCAGGAGCAGCATATGAATGGCAATCCGATCAGTAAGTTAGAACTCGACTGTTTTCAAATTAGCGAAATGTTAGAGTGCATGGAGTTCGCTGCGAAGCATAATTTGCCTGCTGTGGTAGTCCACCAGGGACTGAGTTCGGACGCATTGATCATAAGAAATAAGGTCAGAGGCAAGTTCAAAGTGGTAGTGCCAATAGATTGGCCAAAAGGAGATCATTTCGGTAATCTAAAATTCCGCGGACTTACTATTGATAGTTTAGAGGGCGATGCGTTCGAGATCGTAATGAGTTCAGGTAAATCAATAATGGATTTAAAAAATGAAGCTAGAGTGTGCACTGACTTCATTAGGACGTATCTCGGTCCGACGCAGGAGATCAGGTTCGTAGTTCCATCTACCAAGACTGATGTGGCATCTATTGCGGAGTTGGCCGGGTTGTTTCATGGTATTCGCAATCCTGCTTATGTGCGGTTTGGATTTGCTAGCAAAGCGCCTGCCAATAAGGTCAGTCGATCATATAATATAGAGATCAGGACCAAATTGTTCGAAGCAGTCGGCGTTCCTATTAAAATGTGTGGTAATATTCAAACGATACAAGACATTGATTTAATAGGCGCTGCTCGATATGGTGTCTCTTTGGCTTTTGCTAAAGTCATTATAAATGAGTATGCACTGGCTCAGGAAGAACGGCATAGTACCCCAGTGTGATCCTAGTATTGGTAGCACCGGGATATGTCTACTTTTTGTTACAGCAGGAGTTATAAATGCAAAAGGGAAAATTCAATGTGGTAACAGACGGCAACTACGGTAGCACAGGTAAAGGTCATGTCAGCAGCGCCTTAGTGTACAGGTACAGACCTGAGATACTTACCAACACGAATATGGCGAATGCTGGCCATACAGCTGTATCACCAGATGGGAGCAAATTTGTCAGCAAGGCTTTACCAGCGCCAACTATAATGCGTAAATGGTTAGATAAATATGATCCGACCGTTATTATGGGTGCTACTAGCGCATTTAAGCTTGACACGTTGCAGGCGGAATTAGATCAGGTTGGTCACGACATTAAGTTAATGATTCATGATCGTGCTGCTGTGATCACGAAAGAGCATCAGGAGCGAGAAGCGTGTGGGTCAGATAGCACTAAACATGTGGCAAGCACAATGCAGGGTTGCGCCACCTGTTTATCGGACAAAATATTGCGCAAGCAGGACGTCAAACTCGCTAGAGATTATGCTGAAATAGCACCATTGATGGCAAGCAAACAATGTAGTGGAATGTCGCTTCCAGAATATCTTACTACTATGATGCGTGGTGGGATGACAATTCTCCATGAGGGTAGCCAAGGGTTCGGATTAGATATTAATCATGGTAGTCATTATCCCCAATGTACTTCACGTAGCACCACCGCAATACAAAATCTTAGTGACCTTGGATTGCCACATCAGTGTATGGGTGATGTGTACTTAGTGCTTAGATGTCATCCTATTCGAGTTGGTAACGTAATCGAGGACGGTAAGGTCATAGGCTACAGCGGAGATTGTTACCCCGATCAACACGAGTTAACAATAGAGCAAATAGCAGCTGAATGTGGCGCTCCGCCTGATGTCATTCGTGGTATCGAAATTACCACGGTCACTAAGCGTCAGCGCCGGATGTTCTCATTTAGCGCGCAGCAGGCCAAACAGGCGGCTCTAAGCAATGGAGCTACAAAATTGGTACTGACATTCGTTAATTATATCGATTGGTCATGTTACGGGGTGAAGGAGTACAATAAGTTACCTCAAAAAGTGCAGTCGTTCGTGCACAAGATCGAAGATGAATTGAGGTTACCAGTAGTAATGGTAGGGACTGGGCCAGCTTATGATGACGTTTGCATCATCTAATAAATTCGCATATTTAGATGAGATTAGCGATGATCTTGACGAGGCCTTGGCTCACACCAAGGCCTTGTCCTTTTCACGCGTGTGGTATCGGAAACATAAGTATAAGTCATTTACTCAGTTGTCTGACGATGAGCACAAGCATATTAAAGGAAAATTGATAGCATCGAACTTAGCATTGGTCGGATTTAATATCACGGTTGAGGACTTAACTAATACAAAGCTAACTGGATTATTAGGTTATTATAAAGTCAAGTGGCTGAGCTTACAATTCGACAGTAGAAAGCACTACGATGATCATTATGATAGAGCGATGGAGTTCGCTAGTTCTTTAATACCATTAGGTGTGACTGTGGTGTGTCCGTATTATTGGTGGTTACTTAATCATTCAAAACAATTCAGGTCTTATAAGTTAGAAGCTATGTTGATCTTGAATAATATCAATATTAGTATTAGGAAGTCTTTGCCTATGAAAAGTGTCGCCATAATAGATACTGTTGATGTGTTACCTGGCCATGGAACACAATGGCTAGGTGACGGTAAATTGGATTTTGCCGGATGCATTTCAGATATCGGCGACGGCGTGTTGGTGGGGTGTGCTCATTCTATGGTAGTGCGGCAAGGTAAGACTAAGGTAGATAACATGCATGTAGTATTAAGCAGGTTGGAGCGATATTATGATTAACATGAATGAAGCAGTATTGAAAATAAAAGCGGCAGGATCAAAGGCAGTTAGGATCGTTCCGGGCCCAGGACAATCGGTTGATGGTGGTCTATATCAAATAGAAATTTTAGAGTCAGCTGGATGGTCGACAGTAATTCAAGGTGTGACTAAACAGGTAGCAGAGTCTATGGTAAACCAGGCAATAAATCGTGTGATTCTTGGATGAAAAAGAAAATCGTATCAGTTATGGAGCTGGCAAAGTACAAAATCGGAGATCTTGCATATCATGTAATGTTACAGCCAACTGGAAAAATTCCTAGACTAGCGTCAGCAGACAAATGGATGCGAGAAGTCCACCCCAAAGTCCTATATTCTAGTGGGCCTTTCAAGCATCTATGGAAATACACAAGCGTACTACCTCGTGTCAGCTGGAATGATTTTGAAGATTTAATAATGGTTATAACCGCAAGCGTAGAAGTACAACCGTTTTGTGTGAAGGGCATTGAAAGATGTAAGCATACTGGTGAATTCATTTATACAAATGAAGACGACGTCGAAATACCTGAATCTTGCTTGTTCGACACAAAGCAAGCTGCATCGTTAGAACGGTCTAGGATATTGAAGCTATTCAAGAAATGGGTCGAAGTGCAAACGTAGTGGCCCATTTGTAATTTCAATGGCTTTGGTTAGTATCGTTTGGATGTTATATGAACTAAATCTATTGTAAGTGTGATACATTACAGTAGCCAAAGTGAATCGTCATGGAAATAAATCTTAATGGTAGTGGTATCGGGATCAATAACTATTCCGAGGTCCTTGTAGTCGATATCGAAACACGCAACACTTTCTGTGAGAATAATTCATATAATCAGGATACCTTGTTAGCGTATGCGAATCAATTAGCTCATAAAAACATCACGACAGTGTGTAAGCCGATCCAGACAAATGCTGTCAGAATTACACAAGATAAGGTCAATAAAACAAGCAGGAGTACATTTCCGCGGATAACAGATAATGCGTTGCTTGGCAATTGCATCGATGATCAAGCCTTAGCGTGTCAGAATGAATCGACGCCGCTTGACGTACATTTTATCATAGATCTGAGCACACCGGCTTTACGGCAAGTTGGAGATCTTGCCACATATTTAGATCAATTGATCGTAAGCATGAAAGAGAGATATGGTGGAGGATTAAGGGCGAGCTACACTTTCTTAACCCCAATTGATAATGTTATTGATACGTCGACTCAATGGACCATACAGCATTTGGCAGGACCCAGTATTATCACCACAGGTGACTCCGCCGGGATCACATATCATCTTCCGGTAGCCTGTGCAACAGTGAGTTCATTGAAAGCATCATATCATAATGGCAACCTTGGAGTAGGAGCAACATTGACGGCTAGTGAGAATCGCACCTTGATGAGGATAGACGGCTATCAGCCACTGCTTAATGATCGTATATTAGTCAAAGATCAATTGCTTCAGCAAGCTAATGGGATTTATGTCGTAACTGATTTAGGTAGCGGCAGTAAACCGTATGTTCTCACCAGGTCTAACGATTTCGACGGCAGTTCTGCTGCAGTAACACCTGGGTGGGCGACGACAGTTAGCAAAGGATTGACCAACAGTGGCTTGTCTTTCGTGTCAACTGGCGTGGGGACTTTAACTTCCGGAACTCATGCAATCTTGTTTGGTGTCGACGCAGTGGTGTTTACTAATAGTAGTCTGGTCAAGTATTCGTGTGTTACACCGTCAATTGTCGATTATCTAAACGTGAACAATTCGAAGCTGCTGCTGACTACGAGCAATAGTCGGATCTGTCCGTATGATATAGTTATAAACAATTTAATAAGGCAATCGTCATTCTCTTACGGTACGGTAATAACAGATAGCGTGGTAGTGCGGGCTAGTGACATCAAGACGTGTCGATTTGTTAGAAGATCACTGGCGTATTTGCAGTTATTCGTCATCTCTAATCGCAGCTTTACACTGTCTGACAACAGCGTCATAAATTTTGAAGGCGCTTTGGATAATGCGGTAAATTGCAGCGTTAACATTAGTCCGATTGTCACCAATGGACAGTTGACATCAGACTTTAGTAAAGCTTTTAATGTTTATCGCAATCATGGCGTTGAACCGTACACTGTGTTCAATGCAGCTGAGTTATTCAGCATAATCCATGGTCAAATCAAAAAGTACTACGATGGGCTATTCATTAGTGTCGCCAATAATGTCGATAAACAATACCTATATCAGACTGGCCAATATGTTAAATCGGTCAAAGGCAATAATGTGGCTAATTTGGCCATTTCCTCTGCGGTCGATTTTAGTGCCTATGATACGGTTAATGACTTTTTAGCGGTCGTATCAGGCAATCAACTGCAAGTGATAAAGTTGGCTGAGTATAGGCTGGTCGCTAAGTACACTTATGATTACGAGATAGTAGGGTTAGCGTTCGATAAGTATCTGCAACTTAGTTTGTTAACCCAAGTCGGCACTACGTTATCGGTGTTATCGATCCAAGTGTCAGATTTATCAGCAGTTACAGAAAAATATGTTTTAGACATTTCTTCATATGGCGTCATACCGGTAGGCAGCATAAGGTTTCATAGTCCGAAAGCGGTCGATGTAGATTTCTTGACCTTTGCTGTCAATGGTGATGGTGGATCTAATCTACGATATACTATAGCGTTGCGGCAACTTGATGGCAACCAGGCCACAGAAGTTCTACCGCATGTTGGCTCATTTGTCGGGTTCGATTCATTTACCAATCGGTTTTACATTTTAGATGCGCTCACTAAAAAGATATTGAGATTTGATGGTCTTGCCGAATATTTCTTTGATGGATTGAGTAACGCCACGCAGGTTTATGATGTTGCTTTAATCGAGGTGACGCTCGATGAAGATAGTGGCCATTTGATTGGGTTCAATGGTACCAGTTGGCTCGACATAGATCTCGCTGGCGCTAGTGTTGCACTTGGTATCACTCAGGAAGTCGATAACTTTATCGGCATTAAACTTAACTTGTCGTGCCCTGAAGATTATTCACTTTTGTCGGTTCATAACGTGCCATTTGGTGGCATTAGCAACTGGTCGAACCGCAATAAATCTTTCGATAATATTCTGGTGTCCAATGGTGGATCTACATACAGGCAATATCTAGATTTGATAGCTGGTAGCACCTACACGCTTACGATTGATGCGGTTATTTTAGATCAAGTAAGCAGTCAGGGCAATTTTTGTGTTACGATAGGATTCACTGGTGTCTCATATCAATATCCGATACATCGGACTGGCCCAGTTACTTTATTGTTTGAAGCTGTGGGTGGTCCGTGTCTGATTGAGCTTTTTGTCAGTCCTTTTTATGATAGCAAGGAGATAGCGGTTAATAATCTTATTGTGTGCGAGACCAAAGAAATAGTGTGTGGACTGGTCGAGAACATAGAAATGACACTAAAGTGGGGCACTCCTGAATCTGTCGATATACCTCGTTTACCATTGAACATATTTAACGCATTTTTGAAATTAATTTATCGGAATCCCACAACACCATCAGAGTTTAAGAATACATTTCTACTGCCCACCTGCGAAGGGCATACGTGCATTGGCGATCCACCAAAAGTCGTTAGTGTCACATGCAATTATGGCGATACTGTTGACTTCTGGAAGCAACAGGGATTAGGCACGGTGGCGCAAGTCAGCATCTTGTCGCAGAATTTGACGAAGAAGCTTATGGAAGGAGTGACTGAAAATAAGACAAGCAGTGTGGAAGGATTCGCCAATTGGCTTTGGAGCATTCCGCAAAGTAAGAGCGCAGTGATTAATGACGAATTAACCGCTTATTTTCCCAGTTACGAAGATCCAGTTAACATTCTGGATACCATAGAAGTCTACATCTTAGCGAATCAGGTTTATCCGAGTGGCGATTTTCCTCCTAAGCATTGTGACGATTACCCAGCCATGTTTGAGGATCCCGGCGTCAATCTGTCGGTAGAGATCAGCTATGATGACCAAAGGAAAGTTAACCACACTTTCTCTAAGAGCTTTAATCGCAATGACATCTTTACGACTTATGGGGACTTCACACGGAATCTTCCAAGTCAATGGGACACGTTAACCAGCTTAGGTAATGGAGTGCGTGGGAACAAAGCGGCGTGGCACGTGGCTCAATTTATTTTGGATACACCAGATGGTAAGCAGCCAGATGGCGCAGCTACGTTAAATCAGTGCTCTAAGCCATTAAAAGTAGTCCTCAGTGGCACTGGTTCTATGTATGTGTTTCCCGGCGCTAATAAACCAGCGCCTACGGTAGTAGCGTCTGGCAATGCCTATAATGTGAGACCATGTCAACCGCAAATGGGATTTAAAATGGTCAGCGCTGGCAGAGCTGATTATAGTGTGGTGTCATTCAGTCAGCCTAATGCAACTGGCGGGACTTACAAGGTGACATTCCAAAAAAACGGCGTAAATTCTCCGTTCGTGTTTGAATTAGCAAATGGTGAAAAGCCAGAGATGCTCGTTAAGCTTTTAGCGTCTAGGGCTGGTTTTGTGACAGCGGCAAGCGATATTGGTCTAAGTGGAACAGGCACAAAGAGCGACCCGTTCGTGCTGGCATTCGTCGGCAGGTCTCAAGGTATAGGTTATAGCATTACGAGCACCGACGGTAGTGGCCTGAGTGGTGCAGGATCATTTGATACTGAAGTGATAGCTTCAGGTGGCGCACAACGTGATATCTTCACTGTAAAGTTTAAAAATAGCTTAGAGATACAAAATTCGCCGACTAACACACCTACTTTCAATGAATATTATGCTACATTATACCTTGTATATGGCAACAGCACTTATTCATCTCCAGATGCTACTGCCACTTACGTGAGCAATAGCGCAGGTACTACAGCATCAGCTATATTGAATTTCATTAACACTATGGTCGATTCAAGTGGCAAATCTTTCGGAACCACTTACGGCGTTGATTTTGTGAGTGTCAGCCCAGGTATAGATCCAACTTATGGTCCGTTTACTATAGGATTTAGCGCTCCCGCCAAGGATGAGAAAGTACAACTGTACTTTAAAACTATCCTTACAAACGGTACAAATCGCAACACGATCGATAGTAGGAATAACCTATCGTATGACCCAGTGGACCTAGTGCATAAATCACAATTTGGTAGCAAGACTGCTGCATCGCAAAAGCTTATGGTCAACGCTAGTGGCGGATCATTCATATTAGGGCTTCCGGCTAACACTGGCACCGTCACACCGCGTGGCATTTATCTGCTAGTGTCTTACGAATTCCCTAATACATCGACGTATACAGCCAGTGCACCTTTTAACATAATTGTATCTGGGATTGATAAAGATGCCAATGGTCAAGATAATCAGTATCAGGTGGCAATCACGCCTGACCGATGTAACACTACTAGTGCTGGTTGCGATGCGTTTTTAGCTTGCGACCCGAATGTCAGCAAAAACATTCAATATTTAAAGTGGTCGGTACGTGGAATTAATGGTGCTTGCGCTAATAACGTTTATACCTCGTTCAGTCAAAGTCTCGATGTGCCAATGAGTGATTGGATCAGTAAAATAGTCAATTCGTTTGATTTAACATTAACTACGGTTTATCCATTTGCACCTAATGTGAATTTGTCTGATGAGCCGATACCTAGTTCTGTACCTAGCTGCGATATTAATTGCATTGTCAGGGTATTTGCTGACAATGGCACCACAAATACTAACACGTTCACGCAGGTTTTTAGTCAGGTTATTAAGGCGACTGCAGGTAAAGAATTTACTAAGAAATTTAAGGTGACAGTGCCCGAAGCGGGATATGTCTACACACGACCTATTCAGGCTAATGCTGCAGCTTCCGATGTTTTAGCAGCTGTTAAGGATCTCAAGGACACTGCGCCTTCTGATGCTGTGGTTGAATTAGATACGGTTGAGAAGGATGGCAGTAATTTTAGCTATATCTTAAAATGGAATGCCGGTTATGCAATTGAGCCCGTGATTGTCGACACTGCCGGTTTGAGCGGTGCGACTGTGCAATATACTAACACAGCTTCAGGCTCTTATGAGATATGCAAGCAGGTTTTAACGTTACAGAACGCAACGGATGGTTATTTTAGCGTTAACGTGGCTTATGGGAGTAGGAATACTACAACAGACGCTATAAGTATACCATTCCGAGATGTTGATTTGCAATATGCGCTGCTTAATACCAGAGGCGTATTTCCTGTCGATTCTCTCACTGTTACACAAGTGCAAACAGTAGATCCTAAGCTCGTGAAGATCTACAACATTGAATTCGCGCCTTTCATGGGACCAGTGCCGTTGTTAGAATCAATCTCTGCTGGTACGATCAGGTGCTATCCTGTTGCGATACCGCCGTTGCCGCCGCCACCGTTTAAGCTGCCTACATATAGCTGTGTAGAGGGTCCGGAGGATCTGTTATTCTCTTTTTGTGGCATCACTGGAGACGGACCAGAGTCTATTGCAGCCGTTGGCTATTCGGCCAAGCAGCTGTCAAGTGTGAGCACCAGTATTAAAGCCAAGGCGGAATTAGTGAATCCTGAGCAGAGACTGACATTACGGCAGATGATTTTAAAGACCAATAGTGGTAACCCTAATGACTTCTTGGGTTACCAATATGATAATTTAAGTGGATCAGTCAGGAGGGTTGGCTTAGAAACGGTGCTTGAGACCCAAACTAGTTATATGATTGTCAAAAAGGTCGTGTACGGTGTGTCTTATAACTTTAAGTATAGCGATGGAGTTTATGAAGATGCTATGATTGACAAAATGTCATATAATCTCTATGTTAGAGTAAGGGCTCAGACCAATCTTCTGCCCGGTAGGATTCAACCCAAGCATTACACACCTAAGGCCGCTTCTTACTTGCTGGCCCCTGCGTCAAGCTTAAATTGTTTAACTTGATGTATTGATGTATTGTAAACATGACGAAAGTCGTTACTTATTCGGAGTAAGTATGAGTAAAACATTGACCATGATGGATGGCACGAGTGTGGACATAATTTCGATGTCCGCATTGGCCAATGGGCTGGTGGTGGTCGAAGGATGCAACAGTGAAAGGTATACTGTCCATCCTTCACGAATTAAGGAGAATCAAAGCGCAATGACTAGCTTGACTGAGTTTAGCGTTTTGGGGTTGAGAGATAGACCTAACTGCATGCTGTTTACTAAAAAAGGCATCAGATTTGACCATGAGCGCATAGATGTGCGAGCGCATGTGCTATTGTGTATTGATGATAATCCACGCAAGATGTGCTTTAATACTTATAATGGTCAGCTTGGCAAGGACAAAAAGTCGCCAGACTTTGATGGATTTTGCGCAGGCGCCGATGGTAAGAACTTCTACAAGGTAGCTTGCGTGGTGAAGGAACAGAAGAAACTTTTAAAGCAAGGATATGAGAAAATTTAATGTTAATAATAACACGAAAGATTGACCAGACATTCACTGTCGGTAACGTCGTAATAAAAATAGTAGACGTTGATCGTAATAAAGTCAGAGTTGGAATAGAGGCGCCTAAAGATATACCTATATATCGTGACGACGTCAAAACCAAAAAATAATACTAGCGCAGGTAAGGATTAAAATGATTAAAGTATGCGTGATTGGTCACAGCGGATTTCTCGGGCGTGCTGTGATAGACCAATTCAATAAATGTGACATCGATGTTATAGGCGTAAGCAAAAGCCACGGAGTGGACGCAACTGATGAAAGACAATTAGAAGATGTGATAACGTCTGACGGTATTACGACTGTTGTAAATTTAGCTGCGGCATGCGGTGGAATAGGATTAAATCAGATACGACCAGCAGAGTTATGGTCTACCACCAATAATATAAACGGAGCTGTGCTAAAAGCTTGCAGCAAGACAAATGTCAGATTATTGATGATTGGTACGGCGTGCTCTTATGGCAGTCTTACGCCGACGCCATTTAGGGAAGATGACTTGATGAAGTATGGCTATCCTGAGGCAACGAATGCTGCTTATGGCGTAAGCAAGCTAAATGGATTATTCGGATCGATGGCCTATCGGCAGCAGTATGACTGTAAGATTACGTATGCAATACCAGCGAATTTGTATGGTCCGTTCGACAATTTTGATCTTGGAACTAGCCATGTTATTCCAGCGTTAATTAGAAAAATCGATGAAGCTAAAACAGCTGGCACACCATTAGTGGTATGGGGCACTGGTATAGCTTCCAGAGAGTTCCTATATGTGAGAGACTGTGCGAAGGCCATAACGCAATTGTCCATAATGCCATATGAGATGGTAGGGTTAGGACCATATAATATCGGTAATGGGCAGGAAGTAGCAATTGCAGATTTAGTGCAAGCATTATGCAATGCAATGGACTTTAAAGGCGAAGTGATTTGGGATAGCAGCAAACCTGACGGACAATTAAGGCGTTGTTTAGATGTTTCAAAGTTACATAAATTAGGCTTTGCCGCTGAGACGGCTCTTGCTGAGGGGTTATTAAATACGATCAAGTATTACCAACGGATGGTGAAAAATGGGAGTGGAAGTACGAGTAACAATTAGCGTCGGAGAATTATTAGACAAGTTGAGCATTTTAAGAATCAAAAAGCACTTCTTCAAAGACGACGATAAATTACACAACATTAAACAAGAATATAATTTACTAGCACAGACGTGGCAAGGTATGCATTCACATATCAAGCCAGTTATGCTTACTGAATTATATAATCTATATGATCGTTTATGCACTGTCAATAAAGCTATCTGGGATATGCAAAATAATATCAGAGAGCACGAAAGAGAGCAATTGTTTGATGATGAATTTATACAGTTGGCTCGGCAACTGTATATCAACGATGACTTAAGATCATCGATAAAAAAACAAATAAATATTAAAATAGGTAGTGCCATAGTAGAAGAAAAATCATTCTAAAGGCCAAAAATGACCACACCAAAAAGAAGCGCAAGCGCAATAGGTAAAAGCAACGTGCGGATGGGCAAAACGCATGAAAGAAGGATGGCACACCTATTAACTGAGTTTACCGGTCAGGAATTTAGAAGGCGGCGCGTTACTGGCCGAGACCAAGGTACTATAGACAGGGAGAGCACGTCGGATGTAATATCATCCAGAGGTTTGTGTGCGTTTAGCATCGAAGGTAAAGCTGGCAAAGGATATAGTCTTGATGCACTTATGTCTACACCAGACACTGCATTATTCACCAAATGGTGGTTCCAGGCCACATATGATGCTAACCTTTTGACAGCGGCAGTCAAGCGTCCCATCTACCCGATGGTCATGTTCAAACCGATTCCAGCGTGGGATTGGGTGGCTGTGTCGAAAAAAGGTTTTTCTGATAAGCTGATACACAAAGGTGTTTTTCCAGTGCTTTTATTTGAAGGATTTAACAATCGCCAATATACTATGTCTGTATCACATTCAGATCGTACTAAGCAGATTATCGAACAGGCTTTGGATGACGTTGTATTCTGTCGATGGAAATCGTTTGCTGAAAATATAGTATCAGATTCACTGTTCTATGAGAGGTGATTTATGGCATGTGGAAGTTGCGGCGGTGGAGCAGCTAGACAAATTAAAGTGGTTAACGATACCATCCCAAGCCAGCCATTGAACATACGTCCATTGCCGGTGCAAAGGCAGATTAATAATCGGATAAATAGATGTGGAACATGTAGTAGTTTAACCATGTTAGTCAGCATTAATGGAAAGGAACGCACCCAGTGTGTGAATCCAGCTTGTCGATTGGTGCAATAGCTCAGCTGTTAGTAGCGGCTGTCGCAGTAGAGGCGGCTGTAGAAGTGTTCGTAGATTCAGAAATATTCTCTGAAGTCAGGTCATTTATCAAGGACTTGTGCTACCCACAAGTTCCTCGTGCTAACGCAAGGTTAGCATACGTTTATTACAAGTTAAATTATTTTATTAATTGCGGCTATTGTATGTCGGTGTGGGTTGCAGCAGTTGTCGCTCTTGGTTTCGTCTGCTGCATAACAGGCATCATGGTTGTTGATTGGTTTATCACTACATTGGTGCTGCATCGTTTATCTAATCTCTTCCACGTATTGTTTATGTTAGTGAAGCATGGGCGAGTGCACACGTTGAGCGGTGACTTTAACCATATAATTGAGAACAAAAAATGAACCAAGAAGAATTAGCAGCGCGGAACGCTAAGAGATTCGATTCGAGGATTTTTACTGACAAGAAGCCTAAATCGATAGACGATGTAAAGGCTCTATTGAGGGAATTCGACCCCAAGCTGAGTGCTGATCAATCAGTTACATTGAATGCAGAGTTTGCAGAAGAATCAGGTCCTACCGATATCAAAGCTATTGCGACGGTTAAAAGTAAGCGCAGCATGCTTTTATTCGGTTTTGAAAAAATCAGATATATTTCGAGTATTGAAAGGGATGAAATATTGGAAGAGTACATCGTCCCTTCGCCAGCGGTTAATTTTGGCTTACATTGGCCGGATCAGTATATTGCAAGATGGCTTGGCGCAACACGCGAAGGTTTATTCATTGTTTGGAATTTGAACTCCGGTAAGTTTAAGTACGACATTTTTACACACACATTGACCCGAGTATAATATGCAACAGGCCGCACTGCCACATTTGGCTCATTATTCGGATTTGCGTCGGTACATACCCGCTTATGGCGACTATTTAATCTGGTCAAAATGGTTTACTACGTGGCACGGGTTTATAGTAGATTTCGATGCTAAGACTCTCGAAGTGAGCGTGATTTTTGCTGGCCTACCAATTTTGTTGGTAACTATGTCAGAACTAGAACAGAAAAAAGAAACTCGAAAAATTCCATTAGGAGAATTAAACAATGCGACCAAGGGTAAATACGCAGTTCTCCGCCACGACACAGCCAACAACGCAAACATCTGGTACGTTTAAGCTTGCTAAGCTGTTATCGCACCCAAAGCCGCTTCCATTTAATTATTTAGACACACTGAAAAACGTATTATGCTATGTCATCAGGAAATATGCAGATGATGGTCTATCGGTTCTTATAAGCAGAAAAAATGAAGATGTTGCAGTTTTATTCGGTGATTGGAATGGGAACTTATGTGATATACGGGAGGATGGTCCTGCTCCGGCGGCAGCTAAGCTGTTTATGGAGCAGCACTTGAATGATGTCTATGCTTTAATGAAGTACATTAAAATTGACATGTTACAAATGTTCATTGACACTAGCGCAGGATTCAGACTTGTTGATATACAATTAAGCCTCAATAAATACACTGGCCCAGGCATGCTGCGTGATGTGTTTAATCCTATAATAGACACGCAGGAAGTGTTGGTCATTGAACCTTTGGCTGATCGAGCCTTGGAGGCGATTAGGCACGGCACCGGAACATATGAAGGCAATCTGATCATTAAGCCCAGCAAATTTAGGCTATATGAGGACGGTGGTGCTTATTTTCCACATTATGTGAGTGTAACACGATAATGCCTACTTTTATCAATCGTAATGCCTATACTGTTCACTTAAATGGTCCCGACGGCCAAACGGTACTGGTTAACAGTAAACAGGTGATCGAACTTCCAGATTTTTATCATAAATACGTGCAGCGTGGTTATATTACTCAGGTTAATGATAATGTTTTATCTCCTGAAACTAGGATTGCTAGTATCAGGAAGAGCGTCACACAAAAAGTGATTCGCCAAGGTAAGAGCATTGTAAAGCCTGTGCAAGATGTCGTCAGGGAAGCCGTCGACGTCATGCCTAATGCAGCGAAAGTCTTGCGAAGACAGCAATCAGATGTGCTAAGAAAACCAGCTGTGAACATTACCGACAGCGCCACCAGGCCACGAGTAGGCACTGCAGTGAATGCGAACTACCTAGAGGTTTATAGATCATTTGCAGCGAGGTATCAATATGCTGTCAGTAATGACATTGGTATCGGAATTTTAACATATAACAGGCCAGGCTCTCTTAAAAGATTATTGCAGTCCATAGAGTCATTTACGGATCTAGACAAAACAGTTGTGTTCATTAGCGATGATAACAGTGATGATCCGGAGCAGATCAGCCTGTTAGATTCGTTAGTCGACTCAAAATATGTCGTGCTTCGCAATAGGACCAGAGCTGGCGTGGCTGGTAACAGCAACAGATTATTGAAGTGCCTTAGTCGATTTCGTTACGGGCTGCTTTTAAATGATGATGTGGAAGTGTTAAAGCTGGGCTGGGATTCGTTCTACCCTGATAATTTAAATGCGTCGGGCTTAAAGCATTTCATTTATCGGGAGATTGGAGTCTACGGAGCATCAGCTGCTACGGCATATCGGATGATTCAAGGGAATAGCAAAACCAGCCATATTAAGGAAGTCGAAGTATCTAAGGTCGATTCAAAACCACATGGCGCTGTCTTAGCTTTTGATAACTCAGTCGATGTCGGCTATTTCGATGAGGGATTTGGCGTCTATGGGATGGAGCATATAGAGTGGAGTGACCGTTTTCACACAGATGGCCATCAAGAAGCCGGGTATTTCGACGTGGCTCATAGCAACGAGTATTTCAGAATTCACGCAGAGGCTTCGGCAGTCGCAGATCGCGTAATGCATTTGCAGCATAGCAAAAAATACTTGGCTGTCGGTAAATTTGCTAGAAGCAGCAATTATGTGGAAGAGCTACCAAGCTTGAGCATTGTGGTGCCAATCCGCGTTTTCGGTCGTCAAAACGCTATTGACTTGATCATTAGAAATATTAAAGCATTAAAGTTCCCGCACGTGGACATTATAATCTCTGAACATGACGTTAGCCAGAATTTCGATAATAAGCATGTCGGAATTAGGCATATATTTACAGCTGCAGATGGTGCACAAACGTTATTTAACAAATCAAGGGCATTCAACGTGGGTGTTAATGCAGCCGCTTGCAATGATATCATTTTGCATGACGCAGACCTGATGGTACACCGTAGCTATGCAAGCCAGATCAAATCAATCCTAATGGCCAATGAATCATGCCATATCGGTAAATTTGTGATCTATTTGGACCAAGGTGAAACTGAAAGGGTCAGTATAGATGGTCTCTCATCAGAGCCTTCGTTCGAACGAATGGTTGGCTATTACGAAGGAGGCAGCCTAGGTGTGAGGCGGAGAGATTATTGGCGTTGCGGAGGCTTTAACGAAGCTTTTTACGGCTACGGCAACGAAGATACTGAATTTTTCGGTAGATTGTCTCAGACCACTAAATTTTGCAACGAACGTACGGAAGCGTTCATACATCTTTGGCATCCAAGAGTGGAAAACTGGATCGATCATCATCAAGAAAACAAGATGTTGGAAAGGAAATTGGTCTCTAATGCGATGGATAAACGTTTAAAGGACTTGAATGCTCAAAACGTCGAAAGAGGCTATAAATGCGAGTGTTGATTGTAAAACGTGTAGCTGCTGCATATGGTTATGTGACAGATGGTTTCATCAATGCGTTAAGGACTGTGGGTTGCGTTGTACAGAGATGGGATGGCGCAGCTGACACATGGTGGCAATTTAATCCAGACCTATACATAGGATGTGCTGCTCATCCGCAGGAGCCACCGAAGGGGCATCGAGCGGCAATTGCGTTACATGTAAATCCTCTTGGCCCAATCACTATTCCAGACATTATGGAGACACCTAAGAATGTTTCCTGGGTTACCAAAATTAATCCGACAGTGGTTTACGGATACGGATTTGATGACGATGTGATTTATTGGGCGCATTGGCAGGAGAAGCATGGGTTCAAATGGACAGCTCAATCCACAGCTTGTGACGCTACGATATTTAAAGACCTTAATGCAGTCAAGACCAATGATGTCATTTACCTTGGCGGATATTGGCCATACAAAGCTAAGAATATCGAACCATATCTATTTCCTGTGTTAGACCACCCTAGAATCAAATCAAAAGTCATGGGTTGGGGCCATTGGCCAGAAAAATATAACGTCGAACCATGCCCAGAAGCCGATGGTAATTCATTCCTCAACACTGGTGTAATTGCGCCTTGTATCAGTGAGCCGCACACGCACCAATGGGGTATCGACGTTCCGGAGCGGGTGTTTAAAGCTGCTGCGGTAGGGTTATTGCCGATCATAGATTCAGTCCCGACGTTGAAGAGGAAGCTGCCTGGTATCCCGATGGCGTGTGAAGGGCCTGATATGTTAGAGCTGGTGTTGCATTATCTTGCCAATCCGGTAGAACAGCAGGCTTTAGCCAAGCAATTGCAAGTGCATGTCTTGCAGAATCATACTTATCACCATCGAATGGCTAAATTGCTTACTGATATTGCTTTAGTCGATAACAGATACACTAAATTCTTGCAGGTAGCTGAAAAGTTAAATGGCTATTGCCACCAGTAAATGCTTGTTCCTGCACATTCCTAAGACAGCCGGGACTTTCGTCAGGGCTGTGTTGGAGTCTATCGACAAAGTGTCGATAGTTGGGGCTGATATACACGCCCATTTCCCAGATATCAATGACCATCTTAATAGACCTATCTTTTGCTTTGTAAGACACCCTTTAACTTGGTATCTAAGCAGGTTTTCGCACAGGTTGCGTAATGGCTGGGTGGCTTCACATCCACTGGATTCTAAGTGCGCTAGCAATGACTTCGATCAATTCGTAGAGAATGTTTGCCAAGAATACCCCGATGGCTGGTTAACAAATGAATACAATACGTTCATCGACTCAGCACCAACGAAGCCGACAATCGGTCGCCTAGAGAATCTGTATGACGATTTACATCTTATTCTAACGAGCTTTAAATATCGGATTTCACGTTCAAGAATCACCAAGTTAGGATACATCAATGCCAGTCATTTCGGTAAATTAAAGCCTGTTGATGTAATTAAATACAGTGAAGAAACGGCCCAAAAAATATTAAGATTAGAAAGACAAGTGGTTCACCGTTTTTATGAAAATCACGATAGCATGCTTGTACAATAAGCCTAACGTGTTCGAGGAATGTATACTTAATTCATATTATACATTGCCGGATGAGGACGTAAGGATATTTCCTATTTTTAATGATAATAACGTTTATTCTGCCAGTGCTGCGTTTAATATCGTCTGCGAAGTGAGCAAGAGTGATGTGATTATCTTTGCACATCAAGATATTGTTTTTACTAGTGACTTAGTACAGAAGATTAAAGAAACGATATCTAAGCTGGGTAAGAACTGGGCTGTTATTGGCGTGGCTGGTAGAAAGGCCCAGATAAAGGGAAAGATCTCAAATGTAAGCAAAGGCAATAATAATCTGTGTGGTATAGTTATGGATGAAACTGGTATTGCGTGGCCTGGCGCTAGTGGAATACATCGTGTAGACGTAGTAGATGAATGTTTTTTCATCATTAATAGGAAGTTGAATTTTACGTTCGATTATTCTTTTAATCGATTTCATTTTTATGGTGCAGATTTGTGTTTGCAAGCAAGAGCTGCACAATTTGATGTCGTAGTTGCAGAAATGCCAATCAAGCATATAGGTAAGTACAGTCACTCTATGACTGACAAAACGTATTTTCGGCATTTGAGGCTGTTAAATGACAAGTGGTTCGGTTTATTTCCAGAGGTGAATGGGACTCATTTTTCTTGGAGGGATCGCAAGATAAGCAGCCACATTCCTTATATGATAGAATCGAAGAATCATCATAACATTCAAGTGTTGAACAGTAGGTGTGAATATACGGAGAAAAGATGGTAGACGTAATATTATTGCATCATCCGCAGAGTCCTGACCTGCTTGGCAACCAGATCGAAAATGACGAAGACGTCACAGTGCATAGAATAGCATGTGGCACGTCGAAGGTAGTGGCTGGAGCGTATAGCGAATCAGGTGATTTTAACCCAAATTTTGCTAGTTTGAATTCATGTCTATTCGAGAGCAGTGTGATCTTAACTGCTTGGGAGCATATTGACGAGTTGGCTAAGTCTGACGTAGTGGCTATACTGCACACGGATGTCGATAAAAATTATGCTGGTGTTGATTTATGGCGCAAGATAGCTGCGTTCACGAAGACGCATAATGTAGGGCTAACTATGTCGCCAGATCATCTATTTAAATTTAAGGATCATGTGTTAGTGGATAATGCACGATTAAGATTTAAAAATGATCCTTATCGCGTGCATAGCTTTGATCACGGTATAGATGTGTGGGGTATCGTGCAGAAGGTAGACAAAGAACTGTACGAATGGGCGTCTAATGAAAATCCAGTTATGATTTATAGCCATCAGTTCGCTTGTTCTAAGCGTGTGTTTAAGAAGCTTGGGGTAAATTTGTATAAGGCACTAAGTAGGATTAATTTGGCGGACGTAGGGTTATGGATACCGCATATTTTCGAAAGGTTAATCGCACTTAATTTAGCTAAGCTTGGTTACGTTAAGATCACTGACTATTTTAGACATTATGGGAGCTCGGGTATCAAAGGGCAAGCGGATTTGAAGCTTTATGGACCTAGAGAGTATAAATTTTTTAGATTGAGAGATGTGCAAAAGCTAAGATCGCAAGCTGAGCGTCTTTAAGCCAGTCGAATTCAGGCTCTTTTTTAAACTGTCCTTCAATATATCCACTTAAGCTGTCGAAATGGATATTGTAGTGTATCGGTTTCTCGTCGACAAATGATCTGAGTTCTAACGATAATTTCATAGGAAATGCGTGAGGTAGTGTTTTAATCAATGACCTTGTTATGCGTTTTTTGATTCTCATTGCGTGATCCTTGGTAATTAATATATACTGTAGAGAACAGCATGATGAAAAGAGCTTTGATTACTGGTATCACTGGAATGGCGGGATCATATTTAGCTCGGCACTTGCTTAGTCTTGGCTATGAAGTGCATGGCGTGGTTCGTAGGATATCTACACCTAACTTGTCTAGAATAGTAGACATTTTAGACCAATTGCATCTACATGATGGTGATCTTACGGATCTATCATCGCTATTAAGAATTGTTATGGCGCGGTCTTATCAAGAGGTTTATAATTTAGCTGCGCAAAGCTTTGTGGGCACCAGCTGGGATCAGCCTTGGCTAACCGCTCAGGTCACAGCTATTGGTGCTCTTAATCTCTTAGAAGCGTTGAGATTGACTAAATCTGATGCTCGCATATATCAAGCATCGAGTAGTGAGATGTTCGGCAAGGTCCAGGAAATACCTCAGAAGGAATCTACTCCATTTTATCCACGTAGCCCTTATGGAGTCGCTAAAGTATTCGCTCACCAGATGGCCATCAATTACCGTGAAAGTTATGGCATGTTTTGTAGCACAGGGATCTGCTTTAACCATGAGGGTCCTGGTCGAGGTTTGGAGTTTGTCACTAGGAAGATATCCAACACGGTGGCCAAGATTAAAAAAGGAAAAGCTACGGAACTGAGATTAGGTAACCTCGACGCCAAAAGAGACTGGGGATTTGTTGGCGATTATGTCAAGGCTATGCATCTTATATTGCAGCACGATACACCTTTGGATGTGGTGATCGCCACGGGAGAGACGCATTGCGTAATGGAATTCGTTCAATTAGCATTCGAAAGAGCGGGTTTAGATTATCGTCAATATCTAGTAGTTGATCCTCATTTTTACAGGCCTGCTGAGGTCGATCTTTTGTTAGGAGATCCTACGTTGGCTAGTGATGTATTGGGTTGGACGCCGTCAGTTACTTTCAATGAATTAGTAAATATGATGGTTGATGATGATTTACAATTAGAAGCATAGGAGATTCAATGCTTACTTCTTTGATTATGTTGGTGGCTGCTCAGGCTCCGGAACTTAAAGGACAAGCTCCAAAGGCCCAAGCGCCTAAAGTGGAAGTAAAAAAGGCTCAAGCGCCCAAAGCTCAAGCGCCAAAGGCCCAGGCCCCCAAAGCCCAAGCACCGACCAAAGGTCAGGCTGCTACCGCTCCTATAACTGCTGGGATTAGGGAGCGTTTGAAAGAGCGCGCTGAAAAATTGCGAGATCGTGTAGCTAATCTTCGTGGTTAATCTTATTTAAATAATGGCACCGCTTCTGGCGGTGCCATTTTTGTATTCGGAATCAATATGTTCGCCAAATTCGACCTTGTACTCCTTAAAACGACGAAGAACGTTAAATACATCAGCGTTGATCCAGCTGAAATAAGCCCAAAGGGCTACTGGACAGTAAGTAATATCGTTGAAGATGACTTGCTAATAACAAAGGGTATGGCTGTGGTAAGGATACCGCAGGCTGATGTATTGAAGGCTGTAGACATTAATCAGTCGATGCATAAGATCCACGGGCTACTTGGGAGGTTATCTGAATATGGCGAAGGCAGAGAAGACAGCTAAACCTAAAAACCTAGATGAGCTGTTTGCGAGAATCGATAAATCTATCGGAAGTGGGTCGATCAAAAGAGGCAAGAATGCTATCAGTCCGGTGCAGGTTTTCAGCTCTGGGGTAGCTAGCATTGATTTTGCAATTGGCTGCGGTGGCATTCCGATCGGTAGGATTATTGAGATCTGGGGTCCAGAGAGCAGTGGTAAAACTACGACCTGCCTGCAATTGGCTAAAGCATGCCAAAAGCATTATTTTGCTACCAAGAAAGCCTATGGATCTGTGGTTTACATAGACGTCGAACATTCTTTAGATCGCTCGTGGGCTATCAAGATTGGCGTTGATGTCGATGTTATGGCGATTAGTCAGCCAGATTCAGGTGAAGATGCATTTAGCATAATAGATCAATGTATAGATTCAGGTTTAGTCGATTTGATTATAGTCGACTCGGTTGCAGCGCTGGTGCCTCAGAAGGTGTTAGATGGAGATATAGGTGATCAACAGATGGCAGCATTAGCGCAATTGATGAGCAAGGGTCTCAGCAAGATAAAGGGGAAATGTAATAACACAGGTACAACGATTATCTTCGTTAATCAGATCCGTGAGAAAGTGGGCCAAATGTTTGGCAATCCCGAGACAACGCCAGGCGGCAAAGCGCTCAAGTTCTATGCATCAGTGAGGGCTGAAGTAAAGCGAAAGGAAGCTGTCAAAGTAGGACAAGAAATAGTAGGCAATGTTGCACATCTTACTATGCGTAAAAACAAAGTGGCGCCACCATTTGAAGTAGCTGAGTATGATATTTGTTTCGGTCGGAAGGAACGACCAGTTCACGGTATCGATTGGGTCACTAGTTTAGTGCGAACTGCAGAAAAGAAGGGCGTATTGATCACTAAAGGCTCGCATTATAAGTTTGATAATCAGACTATAGGCAATGGCGAGGCTGCAGTGGTTAAAGCATTCAGAGATGATGATAAGCTAATAGAACGTGTTAGAGCTAAGTTGTATGAATTGATCGTCGATGGAGGCATAGAGCCAACTGAAGATACAGAGGAAGATCGATTGGAAGACGGGGGTTTTGTCGATGAGCAATCCGCTGTATGAAGTCGGCCAGACAGTATACCACAGGTCTAGTGCTACTTCTGGTTTCCTAGATCCTATCACTATCAGTGGAGTGCGATCTTCTGGTATCAATTGGATCTATAAGATCAATAGCACTCGCACAGCCAGTCAATCATTGGGGACTTATTCGGACAAAAACAGCTTAATTACTGGCGACGTGTTATGGTTTAGAGAGGATGAATTCATATTATATTGCGAAGCGTTGACACTGGCCAAGCAATTTCTGCAGAAGCAGCTATTAAGCATCGACCATGCGCTGGCGGCGCAGTGTGGAGAGACATTCTAAATGGAAGACAGTATTCAGGAAATTCTGGACGACAAGACGGAGATTAATCCTGAATTTACTCAGTATTACGAAGAAGGCATCATCAGTCTTAGTCTTGATTATCCAGAATTTTTCGGCACTATTGCAAGATTTCTTAAGCCTGATATGTTTGCCCGCGGCGAATGTCAGATAGTGGTAGCGCTAATACTGAATTACTATGAAAAATATAATACTGTGCCGACGAGGAGGTTAGTGCGTGAGTTAGCGTATGAGCAGGTGTCTGTTGATGACAACTTTGAGCCTATCTTAGCGCTTATAGAGCGGGAATCTGACCACCGAGAAATCCCTTTTCTTAAAGAAAAAATGCTGTCGTGGGCCAGGAAGAAAGCCTTTTCCATGATCTACAGCCCTGAAGCGATCCAGTGCTTTGAAGATGGAGACTATGATGCATTGGAAAAGATAGTAGACGAAGCGCATAAGATAACTGATGTGGGCGAAGGTGGGATGTTTTTGTTAGAGAACGTGGACCTATTATTCGAGGAATCTGCCAACCTTCATGTTACAACTGGTTTCAAGCAGTTAGATAAGTGCTTGAATGATGGTGGTCCATCACCAAAAGAAGTAGTCTGCTATTTGGCGCCCACGAATGTAGGCAAAAGTATCGTGCTGTGCCAGACGGCCATTCATAGCCTTGAGGCTGCTTCTGTGGACGGCACTATTGGCCAGAATGTTTTATTCGTTTCCTTTGAGCTAGATATTAAAAAGACTGCAGCACGTATGCTTTCGTCAATGTCACAAGTACCAATTAGTCAAATCAAGAATCATAAAGAACGTTGTGTCAATAAAGTTGATACAGTGAAGAATTACTTTAAGAAGGACGTGGCTATATATGAATATGCTCCAGATGAGCATAGTGTAGACACCATCTATACCTTAATAGATAATCTTAAGAGGACTAAAAGCTTTAAGCCCGATATTGTCATTTTAGATTATATGGATCTCATGGTCAGTCGTCACAAGGCCTATAATAAAGATGATTATGTGCGTCAAAAGCATGTGGCTACTGAAATTCGTGCTTTAGCTAAGAACACCAATACTGTGGTTTTTACCGCTACTCAGACAAATCGGGCAGGTGCGACGGATAGCGCTGAGAATATTGACATGACAAAGGCGGCAGATAGCTTTGCTAAACAATTTGCGCTTGACTACGTAATTAGTTTGAACCAATCTTATCAGGATCGAGTAGCTACTCCACCGCGACTTAGGATGTTCATTGCCAAAAATCGGAACGGTGAGCGTAACAAAACGATTGATTGTGAGATTTTGTACGACCTAATGAGAGTGAAGGAATCTTTATGAAAATGAAAGTTTTAATCGAACTTGATGTGAGTAGGACGTTGGCGGATACAATAGAAAGAACTGGTTTTACGCTTAGTGCTGATGGCAGTAAGTTTAAAGTGCAAGTTCCGAATGCTCCAGCTATCACTCAACGTAAGGTGAAAGTGTCATTTGATCGAGTCCAGCCAGAGGAGACTAAGTAGTGTCTATTCCAAAATCGCTTAAATTACAGAGTGAAGAAGTAGCGTCTGCGCCGGAGCAGATCGATAGCAATGGGCCGCTGAAAAATTTCTCTACTTGCGACACTAAGCCAGTGAAGTGCTGTAGCCCAGATGACAGAGCGGAGAAAGTATCGAATTTGCTTAAATGGAAGCCGTTAAACGGTTTGGTCATAGTTAAGTGTGAACCGGTAGAAGAATCTATCATCATCACCAATGTTAACAATGCACCTGCTTTTAAACTCGAAGGCGTAGTGTTGAGTATAGCTAGTGATGTGTTGAATGTAGAGCCAGGTGATTATGTTAAATTTGGCAAGTCTGGAATAGTGTCCGACTCTGTAGATCCGACAGATTCGTCAGTCATTTTGCTTAATCATAAAAGCATCTTGTGCAGCAGGGTATAATGAATTACATATACATATGCCTGGATTGTGAGCAGAAGGCGATCCAGGCAGGGATTGGCGAAAAATCAGAATCATATCCAGAATTAGTGTTGTATGAGACGAGTCATCCGATGGTGCCGTCAGATCAAGAATTGCTTGATGCGGTTGTGTGTCCACGCTGTGGTTCGACCAAAGGTGAAAAATCTTTCCACGACTACAATATACAGTGCTATATCCGCGGCAACGGCTTCTTAGATAGAGCTGGAACTAGGAGAGATATGGACATTCACACAATCACCAAGAACGACCCATTTGCTGAGCATCGCGTGTCAGGGGAAGTAGACCAAGTGGTGTCTGATATGCGTAAAGCTGATAAGCATAATCCTAAACCAATTCATTTCGTAGTTTAGTGTATTGATGGCGGCATGGAATCTATTTTCGTTCATGCCGCCTACAATCGCAGTGGTAGGCCTGAGTTCGTAGAGATCAGCACCAAAGCTGTGATCAAAAGGATAGATCTTTTCTTAGCAGGATCCAAAGCGAAATTAAAAGAAGTATTTGACAAGATCGATAAGTTAAAGGGTTTTATCGATTCAGCTTTAGCTAAAAACATCCGGGTCGGTTATGATGATGTAAGGACGGCTAGGCTGTTCCAGATTTCCAATGTACAAATGTGTTATTACTTCGAAGGTGGCTGTAAGCCTGATGGTGACGCTGATTTTAACAGATACAGGCATTTAATGGCTAGGTGTATCAATGCCTATGAGACCATAAATCAACGTGGTATATTTATTAATCATAAGCGTATGTCGCCGGTTTTTTCTTTAGAGACTTTTACGAGCCGCACTAAATGCTCTGTGTTCGACCTTCAGAATTATCCGCATCACGATTGTGTATCACATGATAGGAATGACGAATCATCTGTCTATCTGCAGTTAGACTGGATTTCAGCTGATGTGCGCATGGCTGGATTACTGTCCGGAGACGAAGGGCTTATAAATTGCTTTTCGGATTCTGACCCATACCAGTATATGGCAGATAGAGCTAATGAATTCGATGAAGTGTTAACCAGAGAACAATGTAAAATTAGGCTTTTAAAATCTATCAATAGTTTAAACGGGCATGACGTAATTGTGAAGTCATGCTTTCCTGGGTTATCAAACTGGATTTTGGATGTGAGTCACAGATTGATGTTACCCGACAGTGTGTTTTACACGATTTTAGGTCGGGCTTACAAGCAGATAGCTGATCGATCCAAGAACGCTATTATGAATGCAATGCTGCAGGGTAGTGTAGCTCATGGCATGCACAATGTAATAGCGAAGGTACAGCATGATTTCCCGACTTATTTCATCTGTGACATGCATGATTCTGTCGTGTTAAGTGTTCCTAATCATGTAGGGGTGTTGAATGAAGTGATAGATAAAGTGGCAAGAATAATGGTAAACCCGTTTAATGGTATTTTACCAGATGATCCATCATTTCCTGTCAGAGTCAATGTGGGCAAGAAGTGGAAAAAATGGAAGCCGTATAAGATCATAAGGGGATATGCAGATGATTTCGCGCAGGATCCAGATGAAGCGCCAGAAGCGTAAACTGTTGCAGAAGGCGAGGAAGGCGTCCGGAGTCAGTAAGAAGACTTTTGGATCCAATAAGCCTATTCCAGCCTCAGACTTTAATCGAGTGGCTTTTAAGGCCAAAGAAGACGCAGGAGAGGAATAATGGCAGACGGACAAGCGGAATGGTTCATTGACAATGTGCCTCCAGAGATTCTCGAAAGCACATTGTGTAGATTTAAGATAGGCTTCGTAGACGACAATAGCAAAGCTAAGCATTTGCATTCGGTCGACATTCCGACTTTCGTAGAGATTGATGTTGATAATATTGAACGACACTTGCGTGACACGCCAGCTCAGTATGCGTTCATATCGGAAGTTTATGCAGAAGCCAAAAAGCAATTATCTGTCATCGAACGTAGTATTAAACTACGTAGGAGCCAGATTTTTAAAGAATGTTACGAGAAGGGAGGTTCAGAAAAGGTAAGATTAACTGTGGAGCAGATAAAAGCGATCGTCGAATTAGACGAGGAAGTCACTCGGCTTGAAGATTTAGGCTTCAATGCTGATTCACGGGTAAGCAAGCTATTCGGCTTGTTAAAATCTGTGGAATTAAAAAACAATAACATTGCCCAATTAGCTAAGATGAAAGTCCAAGAGCGCTTCAACACTTAAAAGGAGACTATGATGAGCTACGATATAAACGATATTCGCAAAAAGCTGCAATCAGCTGGCGACGGAAAGAGGCAGGACCCTGATGAGTTTCGCCCAGAGAAGGTAAAGAATCCTGGCGACAATTTTAAATACAGGTTCTATATTTTGCCACCTGTAGGAGCAGGTCAGATTATCAAAGGTGGACAAGCACCTAAATCAATGGACCAGTTCTTTGTGAAGCACGGCAATCACTGGATCGAGAATCGACCTCATCCTTGCCCGCGGGTCTGGGATAATTCGCATTGCGATGTGTGTGATTTCGGCTTTGCGCTATTAAAAGATTGCCATAAGGACGATAAGACTAAGAGGACTCAAATAGTTAAGGACTGGATGCCTAACCAGAACTATATGGTTAACATCTTTTTCCCTAACGTGAAACAGAATCCTGAGGCACTACGTAATACGGTTAAGTGGTATAATGCCTCGAAAACGTGTTTCGAAATTTGGACCAAGTGCCTGATGAGTGACAACGCAGGAGATCCAGATGAGCCATTGGCCCATGGGATTTTCTTCGATGAGTATAAATCTTGGCTATTCGAACTCGACATCACCGAGCAGGGTCGCCAGAATAGCTATAAAACCAGTAGATTTTTAGCGAGCGGAGGAGTACCAATTCCGATTGCTAAAAACGCAGACGGTTCAGCTAATGAAGCAGCCATCAAGGGCATCTTGAAGTTACGCCACGACCTGCATTCTAAGGTAGAGACGCCTGATCCAAGCAAGATCAAGCAATTGGCAGATAAAATCATCAAAGGCGACGATAGCCTTGATGAACGTAATAACAAAGTAGGCTTCCATGATGAGGAAGAGGAGCAGCCGAAGCCCACACCGAAGTCTAAGGCTCCTGTCAATGATGACGAGGAGTTACCACCGATTGCGGAGACAAAGAAATCAAAAGCTCCTGTCACCACAAACGATGAAGATGATTCGCTTGATTCGTTATTAGCTACGCTTGACTAGTAAGATTGTGCAATGGCCCTGGTATCCCGGGGCCATTGTCGTATTTAGAGTAACCATGTACAAACACGCTCTTATCGATGGCAAAAACCTGCTATACCGCTGCTTATATGCTAACGCAGATAACGAAATAGGCATGATCGATAAAGCAGTACACATGTTCGTGACACATCTCATAGAATATAAGAAGACTGCAGAATCCAATCATGTCCACGTGTTCTGGGATGAAGACCGCAATAAGGTATGGAGGCGTTATCTGTACCCTGGATATAAAGACCGTGATGATTCAGATTATGTAAATGGTTTTCGCAGTAGTCTGCAACGATGCATCGACATTCTTAGAAAAGTACTTACGAAATTGCCAGTTAGACAATATTGGGCAGAGAGGCAGGAAGCTGATGATTTGATTTTTGCTGCATCAATTATCCTAGAGCCGGATCCTGTTGTTATATTTAGCACAGATGGAGATATGACGCAGATTTCATTTAAGTACAAGCATGTTAAGATTTATCATCACAAGAAAGGTATGCTTGCCACTCCAAAAGCCAGCCCCATATTGGTCAAGTGTTTAATGGGAGATAGTAGTGACAGCATCAATGGATATAAAGGCATTGGTCCTGTGAAAGCCGAGAAGCTTGTGTTAGAGGATGCAATTGGTGGTTTCCTAGCTAAAGCGGGCAATGAGCAATTCGAATTTAATAGAAAACTAATCGATTTAAGCCTGAATCCTGAAATTGTAAAAAATAAAATCTACGTGGCCAATGTACTACTTGAGCCAGCGGCCACGAACATTTCTGAATTTAATGCTGAGCTCATCAAGTATAAACTCAGCACCATGTATCAAAATTCAGCATTAATAAAGCGAGAATTCATTAACCTTCCGACGCAATTGTCTTAGTGTGTGGCGTTGATTTGATGTCGGTAAACGTGTGTATTGCGGAGCGTGGTACGATTTTGTCAGTATGTCCGGTTCTTGTGTCTTTGAACATTAGAGCGCAGATGTTTGCGTCATGGCTTAGCATCAAGCCATCTGATGACGTCCATACGAACTGACATAACTCTGGACCGATTAGGTTCTTTATACCTAGCTCTTCCCAGTATTCTTTGTATATGATACGGCCATGTTGGTAGATGATATCTTTTTCGAGTACTAGTCGTTCAAATTTCGCATATTTTTCGTTCTTTAATTCTTTCTTTTCGAGAGTTACCACTCGCAGATTCCATTGATTAAGTACAATCACTTGGCCGTCGGCCATGAATGCAAAGGTCATCTCTTTGGCAATCATTGGTATGTTGTAGATGTCGTAGTCTTGTCGTTCTAGGATTTCTATGTTACGAAACGACTGCCCAGATGATAAGCTAACGTGATCTGCGATGATCATTTGGATCAACCCTCGTGTCTTTAATATCTTTGTAGGGGCAATGGCGGCAGTGTCGGTATAATAGGTTCAGGTGCGATCGATGCCTTCTTCGAATGATCGGGTCATGGGATGCACTTTTAACAAAGAGATTTAGCAAGGAATTATATTAAACGAATATTCTAATTTCCAGATAACTTATAATAACTGTTCTAGGGGATCTGAAATGGGTAGAAAGAAATCGTGGAAAGACCAGTTAAAGGTCGAAGATGACTCTAAACCCGATTGGAAAGCCGTTAGAGACGCAATTGAACCTGTAAAACATCGGAGTTCGGCTTCACATGAGGAACCCAAGAAGGAATTAAAGACCAAAACGTTAGAGGCTAAGACTGAAAATCAAAAGCATTATATGAAAACTGTGCGCGAGTGCACTGTGACATTTTGCTCTGGTGTAGCTGGCACTGGCAAAACGTATATTGCATGTGGAATTGGCGCTCAGATGTTAATGGACAATAAGATCAATCGTATTATCATAAGCAGGCCAATCGTTGAATGTGGACATCGCCTAGGTTTCTTACCTGGCGATTTGCATGAAAAAACTGATCCTTATATGAACCCGATGTTTGAGTCGTTGGGTGACTTTATAGACCCTGTAAGTTTAAAGAAGCTATTAACAGATAAAGTGATAGAGAGCGTTCCACTTGAGACCATGCGTGGTCGCACGTTCCATAACTCTTTAATGATTTTAGATGAGGCGCAGAACGTCACCAAGACGCAAATGAAAATGTTCCTGACTCGCATGGGCAAGGATAGTAAAGTGGTGATTTGTGGAGACACTAATCAAAGCGACTTAACTCATCAGGACATAAACCCGTTACGATGGGCGATGGCTTTACTAGATCATGATCAAATTGGTAAGGTAGTATTGACAGAGGCAGATATACAAAGGCATGGTCTGATCAGTTACATTTTAACTGCATTGGGGAATTAATGGTAGAACTTGTGCTGGAGCGTTTGGAGAACAATTTTTATGACTTGCCAGTCAAGCAGACAGTCGGCGCTGCATCCTTAGACTTTCATGCATGTTTAGACAGGGACTTATTTGCTATTGATGAAAATGGCAAACGCCACTGGTTTAAATGCGTAGGAGAATTTCGTAATTACGATAAGCTTAGCGTAGCTAGGCTATCGGCGCTTCGCTGCGGGCCGACCAAAATCGGCGTAAAGCCTGGCGAAACTATCATGATTCCTCTCGGCTTTAAGACTAAATTCTCGTCAGACTACGTTCTTTTGCTTGCTATTCGCAGTGGCGCAAGTTTGCGAGGGTTACGATTATCGAATAGTGTGGGTATAATCGACAGTGATTATCGCGGAGAATTGATGGCAGTTATCACTAACCACAATGAAAATATTCAATATATTGAAAACGGCGAAAGAATAGTGCAGGGGCTATTGACTCATGCGCTAAAAATCAACGTGCTTGAGGGAAAAGTTGATGAAACCGCCAGGGGAGTTGGCGGTTTCGGCAGCACGAATTAAGTGGGTAATGCTGCTACTTGAGCACTAAACACTCCGTCATCGCTGCGTGACATGGAAAATTCTAGCCACCATCCGCCAATGGGCCGCGCTGCGCGGCCCTTCTCGATGTGATAACCGCTATCTTCGTGCTTGTAGCTGCTGCAGCGCAGAAACATCTGGTTTATGCTTCGAATTTTGCCTTTGCTACTGCAGCGTAGCAATATGTTTTCGTCCATGTTCCTTCTGTGGATATGGCCGGAAACATATATGTCAGCTTGGTATTGGCCTCTGGTTCGGCTGTGATCAATAAGACCTCTGGTTACTTCACCACCACCGCCGTAGCCATGATGGTAATGCAGAATCTTGCTGTCTCTATGTGTTGAATACTGGATGATGAATTGGACGAAACCCCAATATTGGCCTGTTGCTACTTTGCTACCATCCTTACGTAAGATACCTACGAGTCGTTGGATAAGATCGACTTCGTGGCGTTTGATGATAGCTGTTTCGTGGTTGCCGTAGCCGATTAGAGCTAACTGGTCTTTGTAAGGTAGCAAATAGTCGCTTGCAGTGTTGACTAACAGGTCTAAGTAATTTGGGCCGTGGTGTTCTGGCCTAAGTTGCTCGGATGATTTTCTTGGGTCCCACTTACCTTGCATTACGTCAAAGAAATCACCGAAAATGAAGATAGGACTATCGGCAGCTTTTGCCTCATCCAGGTGTTTAGTGAGTATCTTGCGGTCACACCAGGCGCTATCCCAGTGAACGTCACTAAGGATTAAGCATTTGTGTTTAGACGACGCAGTTCGTAAATTCAGAGTGGCTTTGTGGACGTTATTGTCCGTTCGCAGTAGCGAGAACATTATCAACCTCCTTGAGTTCACCTTATGTTTTCCAAGGAGGTGTTAAGTTACGTAAATTAACGGTTCGTATATATTAATCCCACTTAGCACTTGAACATTTCGTGCAGATGTCGTTGAAGGCTTGGTCGATCATGCTAGCGTGTTGATCTGAGCCCCAGAAATCACGAAGGGAATGTGTTGACAAATCGCCGATCTCATGCGACATTGAATAATCATTGCAGCATAGGAATACTTTCCCTACAGCATTGACATGTATCCAGCTGAAAGGTCTGCCTTTGTCACCCATGCCGTTTGTACATCCCGTGACTCTGGTTTTGCCTTGTCGTGCTTTGTCGATTAATTTGGTGTTAGTTAACACGTTCAATGGCATCAGGCCAGCTCGATCACTCAAAGATGGTTGCATATATATTGGTATCCATGGAAAGTATTTTTCTCCTAGCTGTTTGTTCTGTTGCAGTGTGCCTGTATCTGACAGATCGAATGGAGGCGCTGCTGGCCCCAATGTGCCGACATGGTTTGCGAAATCAGTGTTCACACCATTTACTTGTATTGTGATCCTTTGTGTTTCCATCAATGGTTTTAATGTTCGCACCGCATAATTGATGTTTTCTAACAGTAAGTCGAATTTATCTTCGTGAAACCCTGTAAATGCTGACCATTCAGATCTCTTGAAGGAAGGAATGTTTAGGCAGATGCCAGCGACATGTGTCGAGTATTGCAGAATAGTGTCAACGCGATCTTTGGTTAGAGTCGTGCCGTTGCTTAGGATCATATGATGTAGATCGTACTTCACTGCCAGCTGGCATAATTCTTCGAAATGCTTGTATAATAGCACTTCATTGTAGTGCGCTGTGTAAAAATATCGAAATGCTGGGCTAACCAGTCCAGATCTCTCAGACACTAAATTCTGCAGGATCTTCTCTAGCAACTCCGGCGACATCTGTTTTTTGCCGGATTCTGGATTGCCTTCGTATCTGACTGGGCAAAACCAGCATTTGGCATTGCAATAGCCAAATGGGTCTATTTGCGCTGCCGATATTTTTGTTTCTCTGAGTGTTGATTTTATGTCGTCTAGCGTCATTACAGTCCCCAAGTTGGTGTTTTGCGCCCTTGCCAATTTACGAACGGTGGACCTAAATGTTCTACAGATGAGTTCTGCAGCAGCACATAGTTTCCTTTCCACAAAGATCTGAAGCCTATATCGCAATATCCGCAGTCCATAGACCAATGATCATATATATAGTGTTTTTGGTAGTAGAGCTGGAAATAGCCGTGGCCATGGTGATAATATTTATATGAGCGATCGGATGTATAGTCTCTATATGTAGGATAGTTCAATCTAGTCACGCCGTACAATTTAGTGTTATCATTTACTTCCTCTGCATCTAGATAGATGATGCAGTCACTGTCATGGATGAGCATCCAATTGTCACTGTGGTTGGTATGTGCCATGATCTGCATTTGATGTATGATGCCTGACTTATTAAATGTAGCACCGTCAGCCTTTACTGCATTATCGAAAAAGATCACTGTTGCGTCGTGTTGATTAGCGAGTTCTATCGTAGCTGTGTCTTTTGAGGTCGTGCCAATATAATATCTGTCAAATAGACTTCTGTTGTGTTTTATAGTGCAAGCTAGATAATCGCTGTAGTCTATTGATATAGTTAAGCCAATTGTTTTCATGCATCATCCAAGCAAATATAATTTGTATATGATAGCGTGTGACTATCTAAAATTACTTACTTGGAGGAATAGTCTATGAGCGGTCAACCAGCTCAGACTGACATCTCGGTTTACCGGGCTTTGCGTTCTCAGCGTAATCCCCGCCGTAATGCGAGCGTTGCGGCCCTCACCAAGGACTTGACCTCCTTGGTGATGGTAATCCCAGGAAAAGAAACAGGCGTTGTCTACGGTCATCGTAACTCGTCCGTTTCTGACCTTAGTTCTTACATGGGCCCCCCGACCAATTCTGGCCGTGGTTTCCCTGTTACCATCGATCTCCGTCCTTGCGTGAGCTACGCATATGCTCAAACGCATCTTTCGGACGTGGACTTTGGATTTACCATCGGACGCGATCGGTTCATCACCAACACAGCAGCTGGTCTCGATGGCGACCTTTTTGGCGCCGCCGGTGCTCTTTCTGATGCTTCCTGCTGCGAATAATTAGTTAGCACAACTAAACAAAAGAGCAGGTCAGTTTTCTGACCTGCTCTTTCTGTATATATGTATAAAGGAGTACTCAGATGAATATCTCGTTGATAGTATTAGCCGCTCTGGTGTGTGGTCAATCCTTGCAGCCTGGGCCAAAGGTCGGCATCGCTAATAATAATGCACCGATACAGGCTCCACCACAAGCACAGATGTCGGTTGAGCAAGGCCGAATTCTGCAGATCGCAGTGCAAGATAAGGCATACGACTCGGTGAACTGGATCAGGACCTCTACCGATTACGACCTTATTCCGTCAGAATCAAGCAAATCAGCTTATTTCTCAGCACCGAAGACAGGCAGTTACGTAGTTCTTTGCTTCTCTGCATTGACTAAGGATGGCAAGGCGCTTCCGACAGAACCAACCAGAGTGGTCATCGTCGTTACTGAAGGCGGCAAATTGCCTGAGAAGCCAGATGATGTGCTGCCTGGGCCTGATGATAAGCCAGCAGTAGATGCTTTCGCAAATGAGCTTGCAGCTACATTCAATACCATTGAAGAGATCAATAAGACAGAAAATAGAGTTAAATTGGCTAAAGCTTACAATGAGTGTGCTATTGCAGCAGAAAAATTCACTGGCACAGCCGATGCGCTTTACAGTGAATTGGGCAAATTGATGGATGGTAATCTGCAACGTATTGCGTTGAAGCCTTTGCGTGAAAAGGTAGGTGAAGAATTAAATAAAATCTTACCAAGGGACGGGTCTCAGGAAGTTACTGCTGATACCGCCAAAAAGGCCTCTTCTCTTTTTAAGCGTGCATCGAAGGCTCTTTCTTCCACAAAGTGAGGTGTATCATGGCAGACGAATTAGATTTTGTGGGTTACACAGGCTGGGTTGATGACAAGGAAGCGGTTGATAATGTGGTAGCTCAGCTACCATTTAAGTCATTTGCGGAAACGCCAGCTGCAACTGTTAGTCTAGACGCCATTCCACAGAGAGTGGCTCTGTGGGAAATAGCTGCCAAAGTCTTAGGTCAGCCGTTACCTGCGCGTAGCCAAGGAGATGTTGGCTCATGTGTTTCGTTCGGGACTGCCTCTGCGGTAGAAGCAACTATGCTTGCCGAAATCTATCTTGGGCAACTCGAAGAATATAAGGATATCGTGCAGGAAGCGATTTACGGCGGCTCTCGTGTAGAGGTCGGTAAGGGGAAGCTAGGCCGTCAGGACGGATCAGTGGGCGCTTGGGCAGCGAAGTGGGTCAGAGAATGGGGCATTTTGCCGCGTGGTATTGTGGCTGGATTCGATTTAACCAATTACAGCATTCCTCTTTGTCGCACATGGGGTGCTAAAGGTGTGCCTCTTGACTTGGAAACTGAGAGTAAAAAACACCCAGTAATGGAGACTACTCCAGTCACGTCGTGGGTGCAAGCTAAGAAATGCTTGGCTCAAGGTTACGGGATTTCGATTTGCAGTAGTCGTGGTTTTTCTACTAAGCGCGATTCCGAAGGCGTTTGTGCTCCACGAGGCGTGTGGGAGCATTGTATGTGCCTTCTCGGTTACAAAACAGTAGGCAAGAAAGAATACGGTTGGATCAAAAACAGTTGGGGTAAGTATCTGACCGGTCCTATTGCCGATGGTGACCCATCTGATGATGGATTTTGGGCTGCAGCCGATGTCATTGACGAAGATATCTTACGTTTGGGCGACAGTTTTGCTTTTAGCGGTGTGAAGGGATTCGTTGCTCGACAAATTGATTGGCGTACTCTGTAATAACTGCGATGGCCACGCTTTGATTAGTGTGGCCATCGGTGTATTTGTAGGGAATTTCCCTACAAAAGTAAAATAAGGAGTACTATGCCATGTTAAAAGTTCCATTTCAGGCTTACATAAGCTTACTGGCACCTCGTCCAGGCACAAGGTGGGAATATTTACGGGATTTTCAAAAGATAGCAGTGTACATCTACGATGCTTTAAGCGCTGAAGCTACTATACAGATGCCCGCACCGGAAGGTAGCCAATTCTTAAACGGCTCTGGCGATAACAATGGCTCGTTTAGCACATCATATGGTGGCCTCGGGATAAAGCCAAGATTCGGAGATTTTCCAGATACGTTGTCAATTAGTGGTTGGTACTTGGTAGATCGTTTAAATACACCCGTTGCTACATTGGACAACACGATTTTTGCGCAAAATCAGGTATGGAATCTGCAATATCCGAATGTCTTTAGAACTAACATAGAATCTTTCGTTTACACTGAAGTATCCGCTTTAAAAACGCTACTGCTTAATAGCTGCCAGACAGCTTATCCAGTTGCAAATTCGACTTACAAGATGTTTCAGATGGATTATTCAGGGTTAGTGTTCGGTTATAAAGGCCAAGGTTTTCCATCTTAAGGAGGCGCAATGGCTATTATAGCTCCAAATGACCTGCCCAGTATCATCAAGATTAACTCTGGACCTATGAAAAAATACGTCCTGAGTAAGTTAGGCTATCCAAATGTAACTGTAGAAATAAGTGAAGACCAATTTGAAATCATTTGGAAAGTCGTCGGGGATTTCATTTCTGGATATTTCCCGAGAGAGCAAAAATTGGCTGTGTTCTACACACAGCCATTGCAGGCCACATATCCGCTGCCAAATGACGCTTATTGGATTCAAAGCTGTCACTGGAATGCGGTGTCCTCGTTTTTGAATGATATATTCGGAGCTGAAAGTTTTTTGTTTAACATAGGTAATATTTCCGGAATCCAGAATATATTAACTGACTATCATCTGTTGCAGTCATATCGTAAATTTTCGCAGAAAGTGCTGGCCACCGAGGGGCATTGGGAAGTCCTAAATGAGGGTGGCTCGGCTGGTGTAACTGGTGATCAGATTAACGCTGCCAATCAGCTGATCAGGTTATATCCTACACCTAAAGGTGTTTTTCCGGTAGTCGTGCTATATATTCCAGTAGTAACACATTTTAGAAGTCCACAGGCTCGAAAGTTAGCTTATGATTACATGGAAGCCGAAGCGAAGATCGCAGTCGGCAGTGCAAGACGCAAAGTGACCAACATGCCCAGTCCCGAAGGCGGCTCATTAGGTTGGGACGGTGGTGAGTTAGTCGGCGAGGGTATCAAAGCAAAGGAAGAAATAATAAAAATGGCCATCGAGCTTGGTGAACCGATGCTACCTGCAATGTGGAGTATCATCCCATTGCTCATTAGCGTTTTACACTTGACCAGTCATTTTGCATGATCTATTAGATCAAGGTAACCAATGGACGAATTTCCTTACCCTTTTGATGTAGATCTAAAATTGGCTGTAATTGGCCAAGATAAGATTGTACCTCCCGGATGCGAACCAAGCAGTGGCTTAAGTAGCCTTATGCTTGGTTATAGTATGCGGAAAGATGGTTGCACAGGTGGCCTAGTGCCTTTGAAAAAAGCGTTGGCGGCCATTCCCGGTAGTTGGGTGCAGTTTGGTGTAAATTATAACACTGGCGTGCGTCAAAAGTGGTTCGTATTGCCACCACGACCGTGGGGTTGTCCTTGCACGTCGTATCCTGACTGGTATCGGATCTTAAGATCATTGGCGGAAATGAGTGAGCCAGATGCTCCGAAAGATGAGTGTGGTGTGAACAGTCATGATCTGAGCTGTGGATTTAATTTCGAGCCGAAAGATTCACCACCCAGCACATACTTTCAGGAAGGTTCTGGAAACGCGCCTGGCGTTTTGCCTTTAATTCCACCTTGGGCGATAAAGTAATGGCTATTTACGATTTCACAGTGGCCGATTACTTATTGGAAGGTCCAGACGCTGGATCTCAGCAGGTCAGTACAGATTCTAAATTAGCTATCTTCAATGCTGAAAGCCCAGAACATTCTCTTGCAAGGAAGTTGGCCGAAGAAGCTATAAACATTTCAGGCGCTCCGATTATTGTTTATACTCGCACTGAGAATGGTGATTATGATGCGGTTTGGGACGAAGACCCTGACCCCACCTACTGGGCTCCATTTGATCTGAAAGCATTTTTTAAGCCAAAGCCCATAGAGCTTGAATTAAAGAAGTGGGGCTTAGAATCAGAAAATAAGATTGAAGTGGTGTTTAGCCATAAGATGCTGTTAGAAAAAATCGGCACACGATTATTGCGCGCTGGCGATGTGTTGGTTATCCCTTATAACAGCATCTTAGATAATGTAAGTCCGCATAATTATAGGATTACCAATACTACACCGTCCGGGTATTACCGTTATGAGTGGCTATATCTCACATGCATGGCAACGGTGATCAGTCAAGATATTACTGTGGCGCCTGATATCAAGGATGACCAAACACAATTGCAGACTGGGGATGATGCTGGTTTCTTCTTGGAGAGCTTATGAAATTCGACACTGATAAGTTTACGACTGAAGCAGTGTTGCAGGCGTACAGATATGTTAGTGCTAACGTCGATGAATTGAAGCTTGGATTAGTATCTAAGAACTTCGTAGTAGATGAAAATGCTGCTGACTTGCGCGCCATGCCGATTACCATTGATCTGAATATCTCTAAGCCACTTGCGGCACCAGAGGATAAAGCTACTGTAGAGCAGGCGTTGATCAAATTCAAGGTTAAAATCCAGGGGGCATGACATGATTCACGACTTTGACATGGATATCGGCATGTCGGGCGTCGGATTGGATGGCTTGCCATCGAGGCCCGGCGCTAGGCAGTTGGCGGATATCCAAGGAGGCCGTAAGCGGCCAGGATTTCAGAACAGCCAGACCAAACCTGAATATCTAAATGAGTTCCTAGTGCCTGGCCTAAGGTCACTAGATGAAGCGATAAAAAACTACTTTTCTGGCGTCAGAGTGCCGACTAAAGACTCCTATAGATTGCTGCGGACAAAGATAGCTGGCGGTGACAAGTCTCTATTGATTTGGAATGATGAGCTTAAGGAAGGACGTGTTAAGCTGCCTGTGGCGAGCATTAATCGTACTTCACATGAGTTAAATCGTAATAAATTTAGTCCGCCTTATTTGCCAATAACCGGCCGCTATCTGAGTAGTCGAAGAGACCTGATGGCCTTGTCGTATCGTCCCATGCCGTTGTACATCGATTATGAAATGGTGGTATGGAGTGAGCATAAAAGAGATAGCGAATATATCGCATATCAAGTGATGACTAAATTCATGCCTGTAGTACAATTTAATATCACTATTGCTAATATCAATGCACCGATTATAATGGAATTCAACGGCATGACGGATGCCTCCGACAAAGAAGTATCATCCGACACGCAGCAGAAATTCCGTTATGAATATAAATTCAAAGTGGAAGGTTGGTTGCCACTGCCAGAGAAGGTGCAAAAGACAGTGTTAGGTCGTGTGTCCACGATAGAATTATCTACGGAAATCGATTTTAGCACTGAAGCGTCGTCTTACGGTGTTTTTGCATAAATAAACTATTTACCGGAGGTTGATTATGGCTAGTGTAGATCGTCGTAACGTAGAGACTGTTCGTGTGCATAATGTTAGCAAGATGGTTTTATCACTGCAAGTTAAACAGCCTGGAACTAATTTCTACACTCATGAGCAGCAGATTAGGTTAGCCCCTGGCGAGCACCATTTGGTGCCCAAAGCTTATCTTCTCAGCGAGCAAATTGCTAACTTAAAAGCCAAGGGTATGCTGGTCGTTATCGGTTAATCACATTTTGGGCATTGACAGGGCAAAGATAATCCAGAGTATAATTTGGAGAATCAAATGGCCGTGTACCTTAGCCCTGGTGTATTTACAAAAGAAGTCGACCTAAGTGCGCTGCCTGAAGGCAATGGTGGTGTGATCCCAGCGTTCGTCGGTGCATGCAGCAGGGGACCTATCGGAGTCCCGACTTTAGTAACTAGCGCAGCACAAGCGATTGACACGTTCGGCGATCCGATCAGCTACTTGATGCAATCCGTACTAGCCTTCTTCGAGCAAGGCACTTCCTGTTACATCCAGCGCGTAGCAGTTGAATACAGTGATATTCTCCCAGATCCAGTGAAGCAGATAGCTGTTGATTCAACTACCAAGACTAACGGGTGGGGCAGGATTCCACTATTCCAGGGTCCAGATGTTGCTCGTTTACCGTTTAAATTGATTGATTCAAGCAATCCAGTAGCGTTTTCTGCTGCAGTCGTCTCGACCCCAACATTTTACCAATATCACGTAGCCACTTACGGCACCACCACTGCTGCAATGACGGTTACTGGCACATACACTTACACTGCTCAACGTACTTTTTCGGTTAAAATAGTTGGCGCTCCAAGCGAACCAACTGCTGGCGCCAGAATCGGCGGAGCGCTCTACGAAGTGTACGATGGAGTGCAGTCTTCTCCTGTACTGTCTGGTGCATTTTCAACTAATAATCACGGTAATGGCCCTTCGGCGGCGATAGCTTTAACCTACACCACTGAGGCTGGTGAAGATGTTGTTACAGGCTTATCGTTCAGAGTAACTGTGTCGAGTGGTGAACTCCATGAGGATGACCTGTTCGTCTTCACCGCTGCGCCTGATAATCGCAAATTCTACGTGGCTGTCGAGCACGTGACTGGCGCCATGATCACTGTTCCAGCCGGTACGTACACTTCAGCTAGCGCATTAGCGACTGCGATTAACAATCTATTGGGCGCTGAAGATTACATCTGCACTACCAGTGACACAACGCCAGCTGTGGCGGTCCTTCAAAGTGTTGATTCAGGTGCTTTGATCCAATTGGTTGACAGCATTGCTTTCGGAAACACTGTTGGTGTTCCTAACTTTACACTCGACCAGGTGCGTGGCCATTTCACAGCTACGAATGCTGGCCCTTACGTCATAGGGGCAGCCAATAACAACGTAAGACTTGATGTGATTTCAAGCACCGTTAAGTCATTTGACTTTACGTTGCCTTCTGGCACTTACACTGCAGCCGATCTGGCATCGCAATTGAATAACCATGCAACAATCGACGGCGTGAGCTATTTCAACGCTATTGCAGTCGAATTGCCTGGTAGTGATGTCAATGGTGACACTTACGTGCTAATCAGCACGACCACTAACAATAACACCGCCACGATCAAGCTTTACGCAGATTACACTTTCCTTTCTACATTGCAGTTCGCTGCAGAATTAGGCATCAACAGTCCATTTGTTAGAAGCTACCGTGGATTCAATGATACACGGACAGTTCTACCAACGCCAAGCTTGCTTGATCCAAGCATTCCTAATAGCTGTGTAACTGATCCAACTGGCGATCAATGTGCAAAAGATACTAACTACTATTCTGAGATAGTCGGATTCTTTATAGCGCCATCCGCTGGCACTTGGTCGTCGGGTTACAAGATTAATCTGACCAGTAATTCGACTAGCCCAGGGTCGCCGGTAGGCAGATACTCATTGCAGATCAGCCAAAGCAGCGGGCAAGTCGTAGAGTCTTATGATGAAGTCTACTTTGATCCTACTGCTGACCGCTACATTGCTAATGTGATCAATCCAGGAAGCAAGTACGGCGGGGTTACTGGCAGTACTTACGTCAACTGGGAAGCTCGGCCTTCGACGGTCGGACCAGGCGAAACTAGGTTACCATCGCCCAAGTACAATGCTGCGTTTAAGGGTGGCCAGAATGGCATTCCTACTGGTGCCTATTCTAACTACTTGGATGCTGCGATTGTGGGCAATCCAGCTTTAGCATCTGGCCTTTACGCTTTCCAGAATCCGGAATCGATTGATATTAGTGTGTTGGCTGTGCCAGGGATCACATCTGGTGCAGTAATCGGCACAGCAATTGCAGTTTGCGAAAGCCGTGGCGATGTGCTAATGTTAGTTGATCCCCCATTCGGGTTACGTCCGCAGCAAGTTGTGGATTGGAGCAATGGCGTTCTGCCAGATGGTTCGACCAGCAATGCTTTAAACACTTCGTACGGCGCGCTTTACTGGAGCTGGATTAAGCGATTTAATCAATTCACCAGTGAATACGAATGGGTGCCGCCGAGTGGTTACGTTGCAGCGGTGATCGCTAGGACTGCCAGGGATTACGAACCATGGTATGCTCCTGCTGGAATAACTCGTGGCAGGTTAAATTCTGCTCTGGCGGTCGAGTACAGTCCTACCGAGGGCGAACGTGATTTGCTTTACGGCAACGGAAACGTTGTAAACCCGATCGTCGACTTCCCTCAAGACGGTATTATCGTTTTCGGTCAACGTACCTTACAACGTGTGCCTACTGCTCTTGATAGGGTTAGTGTGAGACTGTTGATGACGTTCCTGAAGAAACTGCTGACACGCACTTTACGTCAGTTCATCTTCGAACCTAACGACACTATTCTGCGTGCGCAGGTCACAAATGTACTTGATCCTTTGCTCGGTGATGTGCTGAATCGCAGGGGAGTGACAGCTTACAAGATTGTTTGTAACAACACTAATAACACCCCTGAAAGAATCGACCGTCAAGAGTTATGGGTGTCGATCTTTGTTAAACCTACCAAGGCTGTCGAGTTCATCGCTCTGAATTTGGTCGTTCTTCGCACAGGTGCGTCATTTACCGCCGAGGAAATCTTGGCGGCTGGTGGCGTAGTTTCCACTAACTAACAAAGGAGTCTAGTAATGCCAGGATTTAACGTAGCTGGATTAGGTGGCGGTGGGCCCAACAATCTCGGTGAGATGAAACGGGTCTACCGTTGGCAGATGTCTTTCTTGGGTCGCGGTGCTGGTAATTTTCCGACCAACTGCCTGTTACTACTTAAGAAGGCCACTCGTCCTTCGTGGAACTCCGAAGCTGTGACGATGCATCATCAGCAGGAAGAGATCTACTATGCTGGTAAGCAAAAATGGGATGCTGTCGGCATTGAGTGGTACGATTCTGAACAATCTCCTAACGTAAGCCAGGAAGTGTGGACCTGGTGTACGTCAATTGTAAATATGTCGACGATCGCTGTATCTTCGCCAGCTGACCACAAGAAGAATTCCACCTTAGAAATGTTAAATGGAATTGGTTCGCCAACGGAAAGATGGACGATGTACGGATGCTGGCCGAAGAAAATAGCATTCAACGACGTTAATTATGAAACGAACCAGATTATTTCGGTAAATGCCGAAATGTCTTACGATAGGGCTAACCGAGTGCTCTAATGCCAGGTTTTCAGATTCCTACAGAAGGTTTAGTAGGGCCACCAGCCGATGGTGGCCCTGCTAATACCGCTGAGATGATGAGGAAATACAGGTGGACTTTACGAATATCTGTTCCTGGTTTAATACCTTTTGTAAATAACTTTGTAGATCTTAGCGTTGCGTCTTGTGATCGGCCTAAGGTCGAATTTAAGGAAATGGAAATACATAATGGGGCCGATGTAATTTACAGGCCTGGCAAAGTGACTTATAAACCAATCAGCATTAAGTATTATGAGGCTGCCACGACAGCCGGTAACGTAAACGCCACAGCCTTTAGATTTTCGACGTGGTGGTCACAATTCGTTTTCCAGCAAGCAGACTCTAGATATGGAAAACGTGAAGCCTATGCTGCTAAGTGCGATATTAAGATGTCAGACGGTAGTGGACAAACCATGTGGCATTACACATTGTACAATTGCTGGCCGTCAACTTTAGATCCCGATGGGTTAGACTACAGCTCTAATGAAATTTCTACATACTCATTGACTTTACGGTACGATAGATTTGTGGAGAAATTTGAATAAGAGGTGCATATGCCTGGTTTCCAAATTGAAGGCATAGGTGGCAATAGCAGATTTGCGGATTCTAATGCCAGTTATTACACTAAGTTCTATTGGGAAATACAACAATTACTCGGCTTAGCTTTCGCTCCTGGGTCGGTATTGGTATCATTAAAGTCATGTAGTTTACCGACGTTTAAAGTTGATGTGGAAACGATAGTCGGCGCTTCTCATAAGTATAAGCATGCTAAAAGCATAGATTGGGAAAATATCAAAGTGACTTGGTATGATACAGTGGGGTTACTGCCGATAATGAAGCAATGGCGAGAATCTGTGTGGTCGTTCAGTGGCGGTTTGAAAACTCCTGATACTTATAAGAAGAACAGCAGCATCTTGGTCAAAACTCCCGATGAGGTAGGATCGCAAAAATGGAATCTATACCAAAGCTGGCCAGCATCAATCACCCATGGCGATTTAAGCTACACTGAGTCAGAGGTGAAGTTGATCGATGTAGATATTGTGTATGATTGGGCTGAAGAGTCATCCGAAGCAACTGAAACGTAGGAACCACATGTCAGAAGAAAATCTATTGGATTCGACACGAATGCCATCGCATCAGTCGGATGCGACGATGAACGATGGCGTAGTGTATGGACAATTGGAAGACATATCTGGGCCCAATTCGTCAAATGAAGAATTTGTAAAAAGTCTATTGGCGACTCCTAAAGAGAAGCTAATCCCTTGGGAAGACTGCTCGTTACCGAGTAAAGGTCTGTATTATGGATGGGGTCATGGGATCATCCAAGTACGGGCCATGAGCCAGACTGCAGAAAAGGTGCTGGCTACGCAACGGTTAGCCCAATCAGGCCAAAGCATCGATTATCTTTTTAGGGAATGCTGTAAGTTCCCAGATGGTTTTGATCCTTCGATGCTGTTAGTGGGTGACAGGATCTTTTTGCTGTACTACTTACGTGGTATCACACATGGTAATCTGTACGAGTTCCAACTGACATGCCCTAATACGGCATGCAGTAGCATTAGTACTCACACATACGATTTAAATGAGTTAGCTGGGACTGTGACCTACGCTAACGATGAGTTGGGATCTGAACCATTTAAAGTCATCTTGCCATATTTGACAAAGGCGACTGGCCGAGAGGTCTATGTTAATTTGAGGTTTATCAGATCAGTAGACACTACCGGAATGTTAGCTAAGAGAAAGATCGCTAAAAATTCAGCGGCACATTCATCAAAACAGCCAAGATTCAAATCCACCATCACATCTGACGACTTAGATAACACGTTGAATGAGAATCTTGAGAAGGTGATTGTTGACATCATGGGGGTGTCAGACGAATATGCCATCAAGCAGTTCGTCGATAAACTGCACGCTCAGGATACTTCTGCGATTAGGGAATGGTTAAAGGACAACACTCCGGGGATTGATACTACGATTAAGGTGGCTTGCCCTGATTGCGAAAACGAGTATTCGGCACAGTTGCCAATAAGTGAAGGCTTCTTTCGCCCAGCAAAGCGCTGATAGTTTAGAAAAACAGTACGATTCATTGCTTGAGCAGCAATTTTTGCTCAAGCAACATGGCGGTCTTACGTTATTTGAACAAGATAACATGACTGCGGAAGATCGTAAATGGTGGATCAAAAGACTAGAAAAAGAAAATCGAGATCGCGAAGAGCGTGAAAAGGGCTATTCGTCGTCAATGCCTTCTATGCCTTCTATGCCTTCCATGCCTTCTATGCCTTCTATGCCTAGGCGATAGGTAAAAATACCATAAAGGGGTTTACCTATGGCATGCAATGTACCTGCTGTTTTTTTTCCGCGTATCTCAGCTCGCCGTGGCGAAATAGTGGACTTGAATAATGAATTTTTTCTCGGCGGTAGGCCAACCAATCCATATGCAATTCGTAAAGTCGAGATCTATAAAACAAGTGTCATTCCAGGAAATTTAATCGCAGCCATTCCGGTAGTGGATCCATGTGACCCATTATATCCGGCTCCATTGTGCCAGCCTGATGCTATCACTCCTGTCTCACCATGCGATGTTACAGCAACACCGAGCGGTCCGTTAGAGGGACAGTATCATCTCTACTTTCATATACCGAATGACTTTGCATGCCCAGAAGTCTATATTGACCTGTGGTATTACTATGCTACTGACCCTTGTGATTACGGCACAGGTTGCCCTACGTGTCCATTAGATGATCCAGCCAATGAAGCAAAGCTGCTTAAGTGTTGTCACCAGTTTTGGGTCTACCCAAATAACTGGTTCTGCGACGATGGGTTAGAGACTGTAAGATTCGGATTCGAACCTTTAGACCAAAAATTCTACAGTCCGGAATTTCGGCCACTCGAAGTTGGGCTGATGCCTTTGCCATTATATGACTACAATTATAATCTGGTCGACCCCATGATACCGTTTCTTCAACCTTACATCACCATTACTACGCAAAATTGCGAGACGATAATAAAAGACGCTCCTTGCACCATAGGGTTAAGACAAGGGTCATTCAGGGCTAATCCGTATGTGATTCAATATCCATTAAATACTACCGATTTTCTGAAGGGCACCTATAACTATCAGATTAAATTAGTATTACCAAATGGTCAATCACGTGTGTCAAAACGCTACGTGTTGAGCATCCAATAGTATTGAACTAGCTATGGGAAAATCGAACATACCAGCTGGTAAGATAAAAGCATGGGTAGCTAAGCGGTTTCAGTTCAAGGAAAGGAAAGATGGCGTAGAATTAGTATTAAACAATCCCTTAACGTATGATGACGGTGAGCATTTTAGCATAAACATCGAGAAAGGTGTCTGCGGTGATTGGCGCGGTAACGAGTGGGCAGGCCCAATCACTCATACTGGAAAACGCAATACTAGTTTTCTGAATTTCGTATCGAAAGTCCTAAAGTGCAGTATCAGAGAGGCGTTGAAGTCAGTATTAGGAGACCATGCTGACTTGTATGCGGTCAGCAAAGAGCAAATTAGCAAGCCGGATCCTAGAATCATAGCAATACCTGCGGAGTTCAAGCCGATCAGTGGAGATACAGAAGACCAGCAGTCATTGATCTCTTTAATGTACTTGTTAAAAAGAGGATACTCGGATGTTGAGATAACGAAAGGAAATCTGCATGTCAATGGCGTCACGGTTCTTTGGCCATACTACGAGTTCGGTGAATTGGTCTATTGGCAAAGCCGAAGTGTGATTAATAAAGCATTTAATTTTCCTACTAATGTAGTCGATGTGGACGGTAGTAAGATTGGTAAGAGTGATTTTTTATATGGCTTCGATGATTGTGAGCCAAACCGGTATCTGATTTTGGTAGAGGCGATTTTCGATAAAATGACGTTGGGTGATCAATGCTGTGCCATCGGCGGTGCGATGCTAACTGAGAAGCAAGCTCGTAAAGTCTGTTTTCTTAAGCCTAAGTCTGGCATCATTCTTGCGGTCGATAATGATTTAGCTGGGCTTAGGAGCATCATATCCAATCATGGCATCTTAAAACCCCATGGCTTTAAGTTGTTCTATGCGATACCACCATCGGGGGCTAAAGATTGGAACGAGTGTATCACTGAGTGCGGTTTAGATAAACCAAGTATCAGAAGGGCGATGGCTGATAGCATACAGCTTTTAGATATGCAGGCATTAATTAAAATAACAAGACAGATAGCTGCAGCTGAAAAAGACAAAAAAAAGAGATCATAGGACGTGTTTTTTAATGATATTTGCGTATTCCATTTTGTATTCACGGTAATTAGCATTTACATCAATCATGTTTTTCAGTGTATGATATCGCATTTTACCCGAGTAGTTTTTCCATTCTGCTGCTAAAGCTTTCAGCGCAGCGACTTCTTCACTACCGAACGCTGTGGATAACACTCCGCAATATTTGTTATTCTTGTTACCTAAATATAATATAAGCACTTCACTAGGTGGCTTTCCTGGTAATACGTAAGAAAGGTTCCAAATTTCCATGGCTGGATCACCACCGACATCTAAAGCATCATATTTTTATGTATCATTTCAAGTGGGACACTTCGGTACGCCGACTGATGATTACGGCTCAAAGGTGTTTTCAGCGGAATTCACCGGAATGGTCAATAATGGTTACAGTGTCACATTTCGTGTAAATGATGCATTCTTGCTTTTGCTTAACGATTTAATAGCTAAAGATTATCTTAAGACAGCAAAAAAGGAACCATTGTATATCGAATTTCAGTACCGTAATACAAGTGGCGATGTGACTATACCGGATAATGCCACGCCGCTACGCACTGCTATCGTGACCACTATGGAGTTTTGTCAAGGTCCATTTGAGAAGGGCCAAGCCGAGATTACCGCTGTGGACCCTGCGACCTATTTCCTCAGTACATCTTTTGCTGACGGTGGTGTGTTGGTAGGCAGCCTTGACCAAGCATTAACCAAATTATTTAATAATGTGCTCTTATATGTCACCACTACGGTCACAAAATTCCGTGGATCGGATACAATGAGATGGTATTTGCTCAGAATGGATTATAAGACGTTCTTAATGAATTTGCTCGAATATGGTGCAGCGTTAACATATGATCAGACTGGTATTATTATCGAGACGGATGGTTTCACTCTTAATATAGGAACGCAGGGACAGATACCTAGCAGACAGAGGAGATTTTATAGCGCAGGTCAGGGTCTGCCCAATACCCTTCTTACTGGCCGAATAATTTCTAACAATAGCCAATTCGTAGTAGCTGGCGCCATTTCTAGCGCAGGGACACCGAGCACATATAATGCGTATTTCAGTAATGATAACCAGTCAGTATTTAATAATTACCCTGTTTATTCATACTGCGTAGTGGGAGAAAATTACACTGCAACTAAACAAATCCCCAAAGTATCGCCTGCGGGTAGCTTTGAAGGTCCGGACCCTGGCTCAGTAGTCGATGCTGTCACTAACCCACAAACGCAGATTGCACTTGGTATCGGGATGACGAATTTCAATTCAATGCCAGAAATGTACTCTGGGGGTGAGATAGGTGTGCCATATCAAGATTATCTCGATGGGAAGGCCAGAGCTTATTATTTCGGTCTTCTAAACAATGAATTGAAAGGCGTAATAACTGTTCCAGGTGACGGTGAATTTGCAGACACCAAAGGCCTTGGTGTCGATACAGTGTACATTAGATGGGCTTTAGCAAACGAGCAGGGACCATATTGGGCAAATGGTAATTGGTGTGTATATGGTTTTCGTCATACGTTTAAGATAACGACAGGATGGCTGACTGACATTTATGTAAGCCGGTGGGATTCTAACGGGACCGGAGTTCAAGTGCCGTAGCGGTAACCCAAATATAAATTTGGAGGCCGCATAATGGCAGATATCAACAAATACGCACTTCAGCTGCAGATTCAATTAGATCAAGAGATCCTTCGTACTGCGATCGACGATGTCTCAGAGCAGTTTGCGCAGCTTGAGCAGCAAATTGAAAGTCAAATAAATACAGCATTCATGGAAGTGGTTGGCACCGTTGGCGTCATGTCTGTAGAGCTTAATAAATTCAAGGACATCACTACCAATAATTTAACTATGCCGTTACAGTTCTATAATAGGCTTCTTTTACAGAGTGTGGCACATAGCACAGCATATGCGGACACGCTAGAACGAGCCAAAGGTTCTACAGATAATTTGGTAGCTAGCAGCACTGCTTTGGTTACACATAGTACAGCTTACGCCAAAGAGCTAGCGGAAGCAACAGGACGAGTCGGTGATCTAATTGATGGCACAAAGGCTATTGAAGCTATTAGCAAAACCTATCTAGGTACGGTTGAGCAGACCAATACGGCGGTTGCAGGCCTTACAGATAATATGACAAAAAGCGTCACAGTGAGCAAGGAACACTTCGACATACTCAAAGCTACGAATAAAGTGGTCAGTAATTTAATCGTTCCTCAAAGCGTGAATACGGCGCTGGCGGCAATGCGCGAAAAATTCGGTAGTCTCGGAGAACTGTCTAAGCTAACCAACGAGCAGTTCGCAGCGTTAACTGGTAGCCTTGATCCAGAATTTATGGCTAGCAGTCTAGAAAACATTGGTGAAATCTGGGCTAGCCTGACTATAGAACAGCAAAGGTATTTCGCTGAGTATGCACGACTACAAGGCATACAGTTAAATGGGATCTTAAAGGAAGGTGGTAGTTTAAACGAGCATCAAAAATCGCTGTTAAAAATTACCGACACTATCAAGACAAAAAATAAAAATCACCAGACTGAACTTGAAATGGTGATGAAGGAGAGCGGACAATTCCTAATCCTTAATAAACTCTCGGAAGGCTTCGGTACAAAATTGGCTACGGCTGCAAAGGTCAGCCGAGAGCTCTATAGCATCGCTTCTTCGATCGTAGGTGAGTTAAGGAAGTGGGATGCTCCGGATGATTTCATAGAAGCGAATTACAGGATGATAGCTGGCCAGTACGATTTGGCTTCCGCAATGGAAACTACGGCTGGTGCTTATGGGATTACATCTCAAGCTGCTACTGAGGCCACCAAGGCATTAATCACCAATGGCGTAGCCACTAAAGGTAATTTCGCTGAAACTATGAAATTAGTAGGCACGTTCGGGCAGTTAGCCAGAGTGACTGGTGTTAGTATACAAACGCAAGCTGCGCTTGCACGGAACCTGAAATCAGTTGGGATGTCCCTGGAAGATACGTCCCGCATCATGGGTACTACCGCAGTGGCGATGCGTACGATGGGCCTATCTGCGGACGATGCGCGGCACCACATCGAAATGTTAAACTCCATGGTAGAAGAATCTGGGGCGATTCTTGGTAAAGAAGGGGTTGAATCAGCTAACAAGTTAGGATTGGCGTTCGCAAAAACAGCACGCGAGATCGGTATTGCCACCAAAGAAACTGGTAAGATAGTGAGAGAATTGTCCGACGTGACTAGTAACTTGTCACTCATGGCTAATATTAATGAGACTGATAGCTTAACTGACAAAATGCGCAAAGCTGGGAGCGTGGTTGGACCCATGGTAAATGGGATGGGACAATTAGGTGAAAAGCTAAAATCCGGTGCAGCTTTAAGTCAGAGCGAAGGCTTAGCCTTGAAGCAGATGGCTGAGTCAGTCGGCATGAACGTCAATCAGTTCAAGTTATTATATATCCAATCTTCGAAAACTGGCGCTGAATTGGCCAAGATGGAGCAAGAAATTAATGACGCCGCTGAACAAGCTAAAAGTGCAGCTAAGATCAATGACATGTACACAGAAAGCATGGAAAACTTCAGTAAGCAAGTAGAAGGAATCTGGAATGAAATAAAAACGATTGTATTACCAGTGGTTTACACTTTCATGCATGCTTTAGCAGCTGTACTGTGGGTCTTCCGTGCTATAACATATACCTTAGCCGCCATCATTGGTCCATTTATGTCATTTGCAAGTGCTACTAATGAATCGGCTTTCGGATTAGAGATTTTTACAGGGATAGCCACGCCGTTAATTGATCTTTTTAGAATGTTAGGCTCTGGCCTATCTTATCTTGCCTCAATGTTTAACTTTTTCGGTAATAATCTGAATAAAGCTTGGAACGAATTAACCTGGGTCGAAGCGGCTGCTAAACTCGTTTTAAGCGCTTTCAAAATGGTAGCGCAAGTCATTATGTTAGTACTTGGCGCTGTTGTGATATGGTTAGTTGTCGGTGGTCAATTAATCACATTCTTTAATGTGTTAGCTAGTACGATAGGTTTTTCAGGTGGTTCAATAGCCACGACTGGCGCTACGATGCTTTCTAGACTCGCCACAAGCTTCACGTCATTTGTGACAAATGTGTCTGGTTCGTTAAGTACGTTCTTTACGAGAGTAGCGCAAGGCATTGGTCAATTCCTAACTAGCATAGCAAATGCAATGTTATCGGCGTCAAGGGTCTTAGGACGCATAGCTACGAATTTAGCACCTGCGGTGCCGGTTTTACTAGCTATCGGCGTGGCAGTATTATTGGTGGCAGCTGGCGTGTATATCTTTGCTATGAGCTTAGGTATGCTAGCCGCTAACGCAGTGACGGCCTTGGTAGCGGTTGTGGTGTTGGGCTTGTTTATTTGGGCATTGGTAGCCATAGCTACAGGCGCCACTGCAGCCATACCTGCGTTATTTGCCATAGCAGCTGTGCTCTTAGCCGTGGCAGCGGTAGCTGCTGCGATTGGTCTAGCAGTAATGATGGTAGGATTAGGATTTAAGTTCGCAGCTGAAGGAGTGGCTATCCTTGCTGAGCATCTTACTGCTGAATTAGCATCTAACATGCTACTGGCAGCGTCTGCTATGCTTGTGCTTGCTCTTAGCATTGCGGTTCTGGCTATAGCTGCGTGGTTTGGTGCGCCAGGGATTTGGTTCTTGGCTTTTAGTTTAATGATAGTGGCTGCAGCTGTGCTGTTGGCTGCATACGGCATGGAGTGGCTAGGCTCAGGCATGGTTGCTTTGGGTGATGGAGTAGCTAATCTTGCTAGCTCATTTTCAGCCGGACTGATTGGCAACCTGTTTATGCTCGGAGCTGCAATAGCGTGGCTTTTTTGGTCTGCGACAGGATTAGGTTGGTTGTCTGAGGCATTCCTTAAACTCGGCACTGGCATGCAGATGTTTGCAGATGGCATGACAGCTTTAAGCGCCGGAGCCTTGATGCAGTTTGCAACAGACATTCAACAGGCGGCGGAGCTGCTAGGTCCCGCCATGGAAGAGCTAACCCCAGCCATCGAAGCTGTTAAGGCATCGGTCAATGGATTAATAATGGCTGGAATTCAATTGTCTATCGGAGCTAGTTTTTTGGCGTTTGGCGCCATGATGATTTACGTTTCGGCAGTTGCGCTTTATAACGCTGGTGATATGATGTATGAGGGTGCGGTCGCTCTTCAGTATAATGCGATATTGCTATCGGAGTCAGCGCCCTTACTGCTTGAAGCAGCTACTATATTGTTAATGGCTGCTGTGCCTCTATTATTAGCCAGCATTGGCTTGCTCTTTGCAGCATATTTTCTATTAATAGCGGCGATAATATTAGTGCCTGGGTCTATCATCTTGTCATACGCATCAGTCATCTTGTTATTTGCATCTACTGTCTTATACCTATCATCGCTGTTTATGTACCCTGCTAGCGAATGGCTGTTGATATCTTCAGCCCTGTTAATTGAAGCTGCTATTCAGATTTTAATCGGAGCTCGCATTTTGCTACATGCAGCAGTTGTCTTAGCTTTCGCTGTGACCTTTTTATACTATGGAGCTTGGTCACTGTTAAGTTTAGCTGCTATTTTCTACGTTGCTAGCGTTGCGTTAATATTCCCAGTATTATTATTTAACCTGGTCGCTAAGGGTATTTTAGTCGGTTCTAAAAATTTGGGTACTGCTGCCGACTTGCTGAATGAAGCTGGTAAAGCGTTCACTGGGGCGTCCGCTGCGTTTCAGGCTGCATCGCTGGCTATGAATCAGACAGTAGACCCCTTGGTCTTTGTAATACGGAAGTTAACCAACAGCGGCATCGTTGAAAATCTTACTGCTTTCGCTGTGAGTATTACTGATCCGATTACTAAGATAGCTAGCGCCTTTGGAGAGTTGGCAGATAGCATTAACAAATATGTGACTGCCATGTTGGAATTAAGCCGATATGACGCTGAAATTGGTGGTGCGATGGCTAGGCAACAGGAGCAGCTTACTAGTCTTTCAGACTACGCAAGTAGCACAGAAACATTGACGTCGCCGGTGATTGGTGGTAATGTGATGCCCGATGATGTGATGGCGCAGCCGCTAGCGTCAAATCGTCGTGCCACAGTAACGTATGGGTCTCAGCAGAGAGCTGCTGCGACTGGTTTCAATACGACTAGCTACGACAAGACAGATATCACTCCGATGGTTGAAAAACTGGAAGAAGTGCGGTTATTATTGGAAAATATGCTACCAGATCTTGCTAGGCGTCAGCGCAGCCAATTAGGAGAGTGGATTTAATGGCGACCCTTACAAGCTATGACAAAGCAGCTGCGGAAACTTGCGTGTTACTCTATGCCGATGGAATTCAGCAGGAGTTCCAGTTCCCTCCAAAAGTTACGAGCGACGACGCCAATTTGGAATGGAATAGTACCGCAGGATCTGCATATACTGGCGAAATACTTTTTCCAAAATCAATTAAAAATCGTACGTTAAAGTTAGAATGGACGTACCTACCAGGCTTCGATGGCTGGAGCATAGCGGATGTCCAAATTCAAGTTCGCAATTTCAGAGGTTTTATCTATGCTGGTGTGCTGGCGGACGAAGCATCTACTTATGCATTTGCAATAGATTTCAAATACCCAGGAATTACGGGCGATAGCACGCAGACAGTGGCGATGAGTGACATGTCAGTAAAATACTCTGACACGATGTACACTAGTCCGATTGTGTATCCGACTAAGGTAGATCTCTCATGTACGCTAAAGCTATGGTATAATGTTGCCGCTGGCAAAAAGGCTGGTGAAGATGCGAAAAGCGCAAAGCCAGACCCCAAAAATCCTAATCCTCAACCGAAGGTAGATGATGATGGTGGTTTAAATCTTAAAAATGTAAGTTATGCGTGGTACTAATATGGCAAGCAATGTTTCTAGATATAATAAAACCAAAATGCTGACCTACCAGCAGCAATCTACCTATGGCGTGTGGGTTGTGCCAATTGATTTAGCCAGTATCCCAGAAGATCGTATATCAACATACGTTGTCACCACAGGGTTAGCCGGACGGGCCGATATTATCGCTGGCTATTTATACGGTAACCCACAGTACGATTGGGTTTTGTACACATACAATAATGTTGTCGATACAATAAATTGGCCACCAGTTGGATTGGTTATAAAATATCCAATTGCATCTTACCTGCTACCACGGATTTCGTAATGGATACGCCTGGGCTATACTACAATAAATTAATACGTGAGCGGTCTACCCCAATAGCCGAACGTTTTCCTGGTTTCTATCGTGCCATGGTTGTTGACACAAATGATCCATTAAACATGGGGCGTATTCGATTCCTATGCCCAGAAATGCACAATAGTAATATGTCGGTAGCTGATGCGCCGTTCGCTGTCCCAGCACCGGGTTTTGGTGGTCCGCGGAGCGGAATATTCAGCAACCCTTGTGTCGGGGATGGCGTTTGGATCTCGCTAGAAAAGCAACATCCATTCGGCCCAATTTGGTTTGCAGGCGCTGATCCTACTAGACAGCGTTATTACACGCGCTTCCAAGTCACCAATCCGAGCCCAGTAAGTTTAAGTTTTAATGCTGAGCCGCAGGGTCCACCTGAGGATTATGATCCCGATTATCTGCCAAAAGACGGCAGACCTATGAATTTCGGTTACACCGACCGCTATGGCACGACTGTAATCAGTAGTGCAGTGGGGTTTTTCCCGGTTACTCACACTCTTGCAGACCCTCCTGCGGAGTATGACCCGTACGCTTCTGCTGCATATAATAACGCAAAAGCTAAACCTGAAGTTAATTCTCCTGATAGAAAATATCATGCTGAAATTACTAAGTATGGCAATATTTTTCAGTTAAGTGATGTAGGTTACTACTGGCATAAAAGCGATGATACTTCGTCATTCGGTGAATTTGTTGGCGATCCTGCTGTAGATGAGCCGTTTGAAGATCTAAGATTTAAGTATATTCAAAGACTTTTAAATGAAGGCCAAGCCAGCACTGCTTCTGGCGGCATGGAGGTGCCCGGTGCCGATCAAAGAAAGATTTCGCTCCTCTCACGCTATGGTCATAAATGGGAACAACGTGATGTCGGATATGCTCAACCTGGACCTATGTTAAATTCTGCTAGGCAGAATGAATATGGGCAGGGCCAATTCTTGAGTTTAGAATCGCAGAACGACATGCGGTGGCTGAAGTGGCGTAGCAAAGCAGGCAATCTTTATCAAGCTTCTGATGTGGGATACGATCCAGCTTTTAATATTAATATTAGGAAGACTAATTTAGAAGACGCAGGATATGGTTCTGAAAAAGAAGACCAATATTTTGCTAATAAAGATATGCGCATGACCAGAATCGTCACCCCAGGTGGGCTGAAATTTGTATTGGATGATCGTGGCGCAGATGTTGCTGATCCTATTGGTAATCCATGGCCGTGTAGCAATGGATTCATGTTAAAAGGCCGTAGACCAGCTGGATCGTTTGGCATAAAACCTGCATCCGGAGAGAGAGCAACTGCCGTAGCAACGATATCGGAAGGGCGAATTACCGCCATAGAGATCATTAATCCTGGCAGTATGTACGAGGACCCACCGAAGGTCAGCATTACTGATCCTAACCGCAGTGGCAAGGGGGCGGTTGCTAGAGCTGTGGTTGTTGATGGTTTTACAGTAAGCATCATCTTAATTGCTTCGGGTGCTTCATATGAAGAAGCAGTTGTCGAGATTGAACCACCGCCGTATGCTCGTGGTTTCTATGTTGAAGCGAACGAAAATGATTTGAGTAACCATCTGACTATTGGTTCGCCACTTGGATCAGTCTTTGAGCTTAATGATAGGTATCAATATAGTATCATTACTAACGGCCTAGGTAAGAAATATACCATGCCGTGGCAAGGCATACAGGAGAATGAATTCCTGCGATCGCCTACGATGGTTAATAGCCCAGAATCAACATCATATCACTTAAAGCTCGATTTACAGAACGAATATTTAAGGCTTAAAACAAGGGGCGGTCAGGGGCCAGGTCCAGAGATTGATAGGGGTGGACCAGTTAACCCTACTGGTGTGACTGACGGTATTCAAGCTGGGCTAGAAGCTCACGACGGCCAAAAAGGTGATGGCCCTTGGGTAGAGCTGGTGGACAGCGAAGCTCGTGGGTTTTGGTTTAGTAAAAAACATAACATAGGCGTGTGGCGTGGGAAAAAAGGCAAAAGGACTTATTTTATTATTGACGATTCTAATGACACGATAAGCATCGTTAATGGAGCTCCCACTGGAACTATTGAAATATACAGCGCTGGCAATATTAACATGAGAGCTGAGAAGCGTATAAACATGTACGCAGGTCAAGGCATCAGCATGTCTACACCTCAGAGCATGGTTTTGTCAGGCGGAGCAGCTAAGATTGGAATGGAAGGAATCGGGGTGCATGTCACTGGGTTACCGTCAATCGGTCTAATAAGTGCACCGATAATACCGCCTCCAGTACCAAATATACCTGGTAAGCTAGAGCCGACTGACCGTGGCGCTACTTATAATGGGCCGTTCGAATCATGTCCGGATGCAGAGATTAAGCATCAGCTTGATTCGTTATTCAGTCAAGTAGACGGCTGGCTCCCTGGCTTTGCGAGGTAAAATGATAATTAAATTCCCCACTGGATTCTATTCTCGAAGCCAGTTTACGCAGAATATCACATTTACTGTTAGTTCAGCTATGCCGTTCTTCGGAAGTAGCAATATAGCTAAGGTCCCAGAGGGCATCATTGCTCAAAACCCTAGAGCTCAACAGGGCACTATCATTTCTAGTAGGCCTCAATTCGGCCAACAAATCGCAACTGTCACAAAGGCAAATGCTGCCGCTACAGGGTCGACCACAAAAAAATATGCGTATGGTCAAGCCATTGAACTAACGCCTCCGGTACCAGTTGCTAGCGTTGAACAGATGTACGTTTCAACTGGCGTTGAATATCTACATGACCAAAATGTGTTAGACCTGCAAAGCTTTGGTCTAACTTTTGTAGAGTCTAATTCTCTGACATTTAGTGGGCTTGAAGCGTTTGAGCAGCTGCGGGTGCAGTTAAGCCAAGCTATTGCTGCAAGGAAGGACGCTGAACTTGGCATAGGACTAGCTAAGACTAACCTTGGCGATTGCGAAAAAACGTTGGCGGCGGCGAAAGTCATTGGCAGTACACTGATAGGGCCCACGCAATATGACGAAATCATCAAGACCTTAGAAGCTAAAAAGCAGCAGTTGCTGGCAGAAATCACTGCCCAAACTATCATCGCTAATGAGACTGCGCTAAATGCATCGAAGTTGCGTAATGATCTATTAACCGTAGCCACTCTGGTGAACTAATGGCAAGTGTATATGGTTACAATCCTCCTTTCTATGACGGCAAGTATTCGATCTTGCCTAGGCAGGAAGATGAACGCCTGATAAAGAATGACATTTTGCAATTGCTGCTAACGGTGCCCGGCGAGAGGTACTACAAGCCTGCTTTTGGCGTTGGCATCAGGAATTATTTGTTTGAGCCATTAGACAACGTGCTCTTAAACAGACTCAGATTATCGATTATTGATCAGATCAGTAAGAATGAACCTAGAGTCATTAACGTCCGAGTGACACTTACGCCTGATGAAGCGCGTAATGGATTAAATATTCAGATTTTTTCGAATATGAGAAATCAGCCGAACACGTTCATAAATATCGAACAATTCTTCACGAGGGGATGACATGGCTGACGCAATAATCACCTTGCCTAACAATTCTGTTAACGATCAGTTGGTGAAACAGTATGGCGCAGGATCCATCTATTTTCAATTACCACCGGATCCACAACAGATAGGATTATTAACACCAGACAGCAGCTTACGTTCGCTCGATTTCAGTGGGCTAGACTTTGATACTGCGCGACAGGTGTTATTAGAATACATTAAGACGTACTTTCCAGATAAATTTAATGACTTTGTAGCTGCAAATGGAATCGTAATGATGACAGAGTTGGTGGCCAGTGCGGTCGCCAAGCTAAGCTTAAGATCTGATCTACTGGCGCAAGAAGCGACGCTAGCCACAGCCACGCAAGAGGAATCGGTTTTAAATCATTTAAGTCTGATTAACCAAAAAATCCTACGGCAAACAGCCGCCACCGTAGATTTTGAATGTGTGGTCAGCAGAATCGCTAGCAGTGACATCAGGATAAATGCTGGAACGAGCTTTAATATCGCTGGAGCTGATGGCAAGAGATTGATTTATGAAGTTTACAAGGCGCCTGATGATTGGACCAGTCAAATTATCATACCAAGTGGTAAAAAGGGCACTATTGCATTCGGTATCGAAGGTCAATTCACGCAACCAGTAAGCTATTCTTCAGATGGGACAGCTAACCAATCATTTACTATAAGAGACAATAACATTTTATCTTATCCCGTGTTCATTAAAGTTTCTAATGGGCGCGATATCATAGATTACACCGCAATAGATTATCCAATTCAAAAAGCCGGACCCAATGATACGGTCGCTGAGACCATATTCTATGGTGACCGTATGGTGGTAAATTTTGGTGATAATCGGACTGGCAAAATACCGGCGAGCGGAAGCAGCATTTTAATAAGGTATAGAGTTGGCGGAGGATTAAGGGGTAGGATATCCGCTAACACCATCAGTCAAACCAACCAGTATGTGTCTGACCCACCGCAATCTTTGCTGGTCAATGTGACTTTCAGTAATGTCACATCGAGTCAGGGCGGTACAGACAAAGAATCTATCGAGGACGCAAAGCGACGAGCGCCTAAAGATTTCTCATTGCACGACAGGATCGTTACGATCAGCGATTATAGTCAATTCGCTAAGACGTTTGCTAGTCCTGTATATGGAGCTGTGGCAAAAGCAACAGCTATCTGCAGGACTGACATAAATGCTAACTTAGTTGAAGTGTATATCTTAGCATTTGGTAAGGATGCACTGGAGCTACCAAGTTTGGGTCTTAGAGACGGCTTGAGCAGCAAGATAAGGTTATACAATAATGCTACTGATACTGTTGAGGTTCTGGGCGGCAGGTTAAAGGCGGTAGACATCAAAGCTAGCATCATTATTAGTCGCACTGCCGATGGCACTATTGTAAGGCAGGAAGTAGAACGGACTATCAATGAATTCTTTAATTATAATAACTGGGAACTTGGTGAGGGCTTGTTTTTAAGCAACTTTATTAACACATTAGAGGGTATCGATGGCATTCAGTATGTAGACATGTATGCGCCAAATAGAAATATTCTTGCCACTAATGAAGTGTTTAACGAAGGCACCGGAACCGCCGGGCATGATCCTTATTTAGTTGGTTTAAACGAATTGATATCTCTAGGCAATAGCCAGATTAGTTATTTCTACGAGAAAGTGAGCAATCAACCAACCGTTAGGAGTTAAGATGCATAAAATTTGGGGCACGACTGAGCAGGTCTATCATAGCCCAACGGTGTCACGTCACAGCATTTCTATTAATGCAAATCATCATTGCAGTATACATTACCACAAGTATAAGACTAATATATTTGCAATCGACTCTGGCGAACTAGCTGTAATAAATTATGAGGGTCTAAACTCTAGTTTTGTACTCTTAACGGCTGGCGATTATTACAGTGTTCCACCATTGCTGGTACACTCATTCTACGCTATCTCGAACGTCACTGCACACGAGATCTATTGTGCTCAATTTGGACATCAAGTTGATGAGCAAGATATTGTCAGATTTAATGAGGGTGGAGTGTGTTTAGACTTGGAGCAGTTTGTTAGGAATATAAGACATTATAAGAACAGATGACCAAATGGACGTCATCGTTTTATTACGGTGTATTTGGGGCTTTATAGACTATGGCGCTGCCGCCGATCTTCTCAGCGGCCTTTTGTAAGGCGAGGTCAAGTATATGCTTGGCCTTTCCAAAAACAATGGACTTGTGCTCTGGCGGAATCCTAT
>Ga0114968_10000083_pt1 | contig 75739 bp, 65 predicted proteins | sample M_130807_EF_Meta_FD_87020 | JGI IMG/M metagenome (GOLD analysis project Ga0114968, IMG submission 87020) | Freshwater microbial communities from Lake Montjoie, Canada to study carbon cycling - M_130807_EF_MetaG | ecosystem: Environmental > Aquatic > Freshwater > Lake | place: Lake Montjoie... | reverse complement strand
TTGAACTTGAACTTGAAATTGAAATTGACATCTTTTACTTTTTTTACTTTTTTACATTTACTTTATAACACTTCTCAATTTTTTTTTTACTACACAGCTTTTTTATTTTACATTTTTTTTTTAAGGGGAACCTAGGTTCCCCTATGACCCCTCCTTTGTCAGTCCTTTATTTAATTTTCATATCAAAATTTGGTATTTTAGTTGGTGTCTTTTTTTTTGATATTTCATTTAGTTTATTTTGTATTTTGTTACAAATATTTCCAATTCGTTCTACTTTTCTTATTTTTTTTTCTTGTACAGCTTCTTCGTGTATTATTTTAGTATCTACTTGTTCTCCATTTTTTATTTTCAAGAAAATTTGCCTTCTTTTATAGCAGCATGAATTACAAATACAACCATGATCTAAATAATGATCTCTTTGAATAACATTTAAAGACTGGTTCTCACTGGTAATTTCTTTATAAAAATTATATTTTTCCAAAGAAAAAGGCTCAAAAATTGACATTGCTGTTTTTGAATTCCACTTATTTAAATAATTTTGTTTTTCATTTTCAGAATTATAATAATTAAAATACTTACATAGCGTAACAGTTTCTAATAAATTATACGGTATTTGATATTGTTCATTAAATTTTCTATAAACCTCACCAATAACTTTATTTTCCGTTTGATAATCTTTAACAATTATAATATCTATATGCAAAATATTAGTCAATATTTTACTCCATTCATTGGAATCGCACAAACGCAGTTTAATATATTTTATGTTATTTTTTTCTACGAGCAAATATTTATTCTCAAAATCAAATTGTTCTGGAATATCAATATCATATTTGTCAAAAAAATAATCTCCATTTCCTACAAAAGGAAACAATAAATTAAAACGTTTTATTAAGAGTTCTATTTTATAATTCCCTATATTATTGTCACTTGTATTGAAATGGTATGAAGTGAGCAACTCAAAATATTCTGATATTTTTCTCTCTATTGGAGTTCTGTAAACATCTATAACATAAACACTTTTACCAATTGATGAATTATAATTGATCAACTCATTAACGGTAACATTATTATTATTTTTGATACCTGTAATAATACTCAACATATTTTCATCATGAATATGCAATACATTTACTCTTCTTGCGCAAGATATACGAAATGAAGTAACTAACGTAGTTGACCCTACTTTTGGAGGAGTGTAAATAAATATCAATGTGTTTTTATTTTTTATTGATTCATTCCTAAAAATGGAATCATTAAATTCTTTAATATATTCTAATCTATCATCGGTCATTTATTATTAGTTATAATCTATAAAAGTATTTTTATTTCATAATTATTACATTATAATTATGAAATATGTTATAGTTATTTAACGGCGTTTATGTGTTCTGCGTCCATGTTTTCTTCCTTTGCGACTTGAGCGATGACTTTTTCTAGTTTTTCCACCTTTCTTTGATTTTTTACTATGTTTACGTCTGCGTGAACCACCTGCTTTAAGTGATGGACCTGCGTTTCCTTTTTCAGCTTCATCTAAATCATTGTAATCAGCATCATTTGCAAAACTAAAGTTTTCTTTTGTAGGTTTACCCATTTCTATATCTGTGATTTCATCAACATCATCTTCATCACCTCCTCCTCTTTTCTTACATAAAGGACATTTGCATCCTTTTTTATGACCATATCCACGTCCACCTCTTAACTTACATAAAGGACATATGCATGCTGTTTTATGATTATATCCACGTCCACCTGTTTGTGAAGATAACGAACTACTTGTTGCTACTGGAGCTGGTTGATAACTATGCATCTTCAAATTATCCATTTATTATATATTAATGCGTATATAATAAATTTTTCTAAATCCACTTTACCTTTAAGAAAGGTAAACCCAAAATTCACTAACGATTTGGCTCAACTTTACCTTTAAGAAAGGTAAACCCAAAATTCACCAACGATTTGGCTCAACTTTACCTTTAAGAAAGGTAAAACCAAAAATTTCACTAACGATTTGGCTCAACTTTACCTTTAAGAAAGGTAAAACCAAAAATTTCACTAACGATTTGGCTCAACTTTACCTTTAAGAAAGGTAAACCTAAAATTTCAAACGATTTGGCTCAACCTTTCTTAAAGGTTGATTAAAGGTTGATCTTTGAACGAGGTGGTCTACCTCTTCCTCTACCTGGATTTGGGGCTCCAATTGACGGTCTTTCACTTGATGGTTTAGTTTGCTTCTTTGAAACCATTGACCACTGCTTTCCATCTAAATCTTGTGTTTGTGACGATGATTCTAATGGAGCAGTAACATCATTTCGCACTCTTTGTTGTCTAGGAAGTTTTACTGGTTCAGAATATTCATTGTCGTCATTAGAGCCAGGTGTTGTAGTTCTATAATTAGTTCTTGCAACTTTAAATTCATGTCTTGTTTCACACATTAATTTTCCGCCTTTAATTCCACCAATATCTGCTGCTTGGTATTCATGAGTACTATTTTCTACATTAATTAGTTTGAACTCAATGTATTCACCTTGAACTAAATATTTATATTGTTGATTTGAGACATTAATAGAACTATGGTGAACAAAAATATCCATGCCTGATTTATCACCGTCGGTAATTGTAACAAAACCATATCCGGCTTTGTTGTTAAACCACTTAACACGACCGGTTAAACGAGAAGCAGAATTTGTTTCTGGTGAAGTTGTAACATCGCTAGTAGATGACATATTTATAATGTATTACAAAGGAATACCTTTATATTATTTTATTGTATATATTCATTATTACAAGCTAATTATTTGCATAAATATAATAAATATGAGATAAAACAAACCTTTCAATATCTTGGGGATTTTTTATATCAATATCTTGAGGCAATATATTATTTAAATCTAATATTTGAATTTCATTTTCATCAATATAATCATAAACCGGTTTCATATCAAAATTATCGTTTTTATTTAAATCTTTTAATAATACTTTGCATTCATTGCAACAAGTAATTAAATAATTAAAAATCATTTTACATATTTGTATTAGTTTTTTATCGTTAAGATTAACTGCTTTTTTGTACAATACCTCCATAAAATTACAAATACTTTCAATATATTCAATTGACTTTTCAAATCCCATTATAATATAATATAATAGTGATACTTTTTTTATATCAATTTATACTTATTATAAAATATTGAGTTCTTCTCTAAAATTATGCATATATTTTTCATAGTTAGGTCTCTCTTCAAATTCAAGAGCTCTAACATTTTTATAAAAATCTACTAATACTTTTGGTATATTACTATTGCTTGCAATTAATTCTTTTTTTGATCTAACATAATCATTTTCGCAAATATTTATCCAATCTAATTCACCAAAAAAAAAATAAATAAGCATGTATGCTACTGATTCTAAATCATCTCTCCGACTCTGTTCATACAATTTATGAGCGTTTATACTTGCAAAATTTAGTGTTCCTAAAAATTTATTTTTACATTTAAAATCAATATGATGATTATTAATTAAATATGGTTTGCTTATTCCAAAGTCTATTAAAACCACCTTTGTTGGTTTGTTTAAAGTTAATAAAAAATTTTCTGGTTTAATATCTCTATGAATAAACCCATTATCATGTATTTTCATTAAAATATTCAACACATTAATTCCGATTTGCAAGACAACCTTCAATGACAAATTTTTTGATTTATCTAATAAGTCTTGTAAAGAGTCCCCAAATAAATCAATTACCATATAATAATACAAATCGTCTTTACCGTACCATTTAATTTTCGGCACTCCGTCAACATTTGCGAGCAATCTATAAATATTAGATTCATGTTTTAATAATTTTAATTCGTGTGAAATAAGTTCTATTTTAATTCCTACTTTCTCATTTGTTCTAATATTAATACCTTCAAAAATAGAACCAAAAGAGCCGCTGCCAATTTGTTTTATTAACTTATATTTATTGCCTATTATTTTTCTGAGATCCATAATAAATTATATGTTGATTATATTGATAATTTTTATTAGTATAATCAATGTAGTTATATTTAACTAGTATTTAACTAGTATTTACTTTACACATACAAGGACTGATTTGTTACAACATATTTCAATGTCATTATAGGAATTTCTTTTAATTTACTCAACAAAGACATATTGCCAATTAATTCTGCTATTTTTTCTAATTCACCACAAATATTATTGATTTTCAATAATGCTTTTACAAATTCACCCAAAAATATTTCCTTTTCATCCGCCAATTTTTGTAGAACCACTTTACATTCTTGGTCATTTTCACAATAACACCATTTATCTACATAATTTATTAAATCATAATGAAAAGTATATTCAATACCCGAATTTATATTCAACTTGGTTTCTTTTGTGATATAATCATTGTACATGTTTTTTACTTTAAAAATAATTTCTTTAACGCTTGTATCATCTGTTTTTGGAATATAATTTTTATATTCATCTTTTACAACAATGTTGGTGAGACAACTTAGTAACATAACTATTTGTATTGGATTCAACGTGTCAAAAATATTTTCTTCAAAAAGTCGCGAAAAAATCAAACAATGTGATTCTTTTAAATGAGTTGCAATCATACCTCGCGTTGTTAATGATAATGTTGATACATTTGCTTCAGTTTCTAATTGAACAAATCCATCATCTTGTAATAAATTGACTATTGTCTGAACATTGTTATCAATATATTTTTCAACAAAATTATATTGTTCTTGTAAATCGTCAATGGTTCTTAATTTTTGATTGTATTTTTCTACCTTTAATTTATCAAATTCTATATTAACATACTGGTCTCTAATAGTTTCTATTTGTCGTTCTATTTCTTTTCGTTTTTTATTAACAGATGTTTTTTGATATTCTATTAATTTTAAATATTCATCTATTACTATAGTCGGAGTTCTAGTGGTTTTCATTGTTGTTTCTAATGTATCTAATTGAGCTTGTTCTCTAGAAATAGCATAATATATTTCTTTTAATTCACTATCTAAATCATCTTTGACCATACTTTTTCTAGCGAAATTGATAAAATTATTATCACCAATATCTATTAAATTCAAAAGAAGGTTGTAAGAAATTTTGAATTTAGATTTTAGTGTTGGCGGTTTACCGCTCATCATAGTTTTATAACTTGTCATTGTTTCCACATTTCTGAACAAATTATTTAAATGGATAACATGACCGACAACATCTAATCCTAATCTACCTGCTCTACCCGCCGCTTGTGTATACTCATGTGAATATAGCATTCGGTTGTTTTCTCCATCAAATTTACAAACATCTGTAAATATAGTTGTTTTAACTGGCATATTAATACCAACACTCATTGTTTCTGTACAAAACAACAGTTTAATAAAACCTTTTACAAATAAAAGCTCAACCATTTCCCTTAATACAGGAGTGACACCACTATGATGGATTGCAATACCCTTACGAAGTAACGTAACCATATTAATATATTCAGGTAGATTCAAATATTCTTGATAATTTGGTAATTTTCTAATAATATGCTCACATTCTCTGTCAATTATATAAGGCGTTTTATTATCAAATTCTAATAAATTTGTAGTAACTTCATTAGCACAAACTTCCAATTGTTTTCTTGAAAACACATAGCATAAAGCAGGTAACATTTCATTTTCAACTAAATGTTTGGTTACTTGGTTCAAAACATGTTGCCGTTTCATTCTAACGTTATTATTTTCAAATAATTTCATCATCTTATTCATTTTAGAATACTGTAATTCATCAAATTCACCTTTTGAATTTTGTAAAACAAAAGGTTTATTTATAAATGATTTAATTTCTTCCTGCACCGATTTATCTTTTACTGCTTTAAAAATTCCAGTTGTCGTAGTGATAAATCCATAATGCGTCAATGGTACAGCTCGGTCTTTCTTTGACGCCAAGTAAACAATTTTCTCAGGATTTTCAGTATAAACACCTTTATTTTCCAACCAAAGCGCAAACCGTTCAGGGTTATCCAACGTAGCAGATAATCCTATCATTTGGATATGTTTTGGTAACAACATGATACATTGCTCCCAAACATGACCTCTAGACTGGTCGTTAATCATATGTATTTCATCAAAAACTACACAACCCAATTCAGTTTCAATATCCATTTCAAAAGAAATGCTTGATTCAGGTATTTTTGTCACGTTATTGCTTTTTATTTGAAATAGTTTGTTCAGTAAAATTTCAGTTGTCATAATAAGAACATCCGCGTCAGGATTTGTTTTTATATCACCTGTTATAAGACCAATACTAATATCTTTGTACTTGTTAGTAAAGTCATAAAACTTTTGATTACTCAATGCTTTTATAGGTGTTGTATAAATTACTTTTTTACCTTTAGAATGAAAATAATCAATAGAAAACTCGCCAGGCAGTGTCTTTCCACTACCTGTTGGTGCCGTGGCTAAAATATGATGACCTTCAACAATGGCCTCTATAGAATATTTTTGAAAAATATGTAAAGGATATTCATACTTTTCAAAATAACATTGATATTTTTCCTGATTTTCTTTTGGATACGTTGTTAAGCTGCAAATTTTTACCATTTATATATCTTCTTATTTAACACCATGTAATGTTTTTAAGTCTTTTATATTATTATTTAAACGGTTTAAAACAAAAAACGTTCTGCTCTAAACTCAAAAACAAAATCCGGTTTTATTAAATTTATAAAATTGTTGTCATATACTTCTTTTATCATATATATTTCATAAAATAGTTCTAAATATAAAGGTAAAATGTTCAACAAAAAACTGTCGTAAAAAATGAGAATTTTATTTTTTGATACAATGTTAATATTTTTTTTATAAATTACATATTTTGATATAATATTCCAGTTTGCAAATTCATTTTTGTTTTCCAGTATCTGGGTTTCATCAACTAACTCATAATTTAAAAATCTGATTTCCTTGTCATTTTTTATAACATATTTATTATAAAAACATTCAAAATCATTAGTAAAGTAATAATTATCTAATGTTGATTCTAATTGTTGATCGCCTAAATTTGTGGACCATGTTAAATCACCTATTCCTTGATCTAGAGTTGATAATTGACAACTTTTATGTAAAATATTTATATTTCTTGGATTCATATTTAAATCAAATAATTGATTGATTTTATTTATAAATTTTTGGTAAATAATATAATTTCCTTTCAAATTAATATGCGTATCTGTTTTATAATAAGTGTCATCCTCATACTTTAATATTTCATAAGCATCTATTATTTTGTTTTTAAATTTATTTTGATATATATCAAATGCAGGACGATATTTAACGTTATACTCGTCAGGTAAAAATTCTTTATATATCAAACTTTTATTTGGAAGAACAACCATGACAAATTTGTTGAAATTATATCTTGAAAGTGTTTTATCTTTAACTAAGTCTAAATTGTCACAATGAACTTTTAATTCATTTGCAGAATCATTAGTTAAAAATAAGTATCCGTTTTTACCGATTAATGTTTTATTTATATTACTCATATTATTAGTTAATAATAAAAAATGGGATTTTAAATTTATTGAATGAATTCTTTAAGTTGTTTTGGGAATTTATTATATTTTAACGATTTTTTTTTCCCAAAAGTATTTTGACTTTTCAATTTTGGACATTTTTTTTGTCCATTTTTTGAAAATCAAAAAAAGTCTTGGAGAAAAATAAACTTTGTGACCATAATTGAAAATTAGCATGTGGTGACCAAAAAAATAATTTACAATTTGTTATGATAAAAATTTTTGTTTAAAAAACCATAGTTTTTTCCTTTACTAATATATGGCAACTTTAGGCAATATTTTTCCAGCAAATCCAGCACCGAAATTTTACTGTAGTGTTTGTGACTACGGATCGTGTCGCAAAAGTAATTATGATGAACACATAATGACATCAAAACACAAAAAACGTGCATTTGGCAATCCTTGTCAATCAATTTCCAGCAAAATCCAGCAATCAATTAAATACTCGTGTCAATTTTGTGGCAAAGAATACAACGATAACTCGGGTTTATGGAAACATAAGAAAAAATGCGGTTTAGAAAATACGGCAAATAATGAAAATGACGAAAATGACGAAAATGGTGCAAAAATTGAGTCTATTAATTCAAACAATTCAATTGAAATAACACCTGAATTGATTTTTTCTCTTATAAAGCAAAATAATGAATTTCAACAAACTATTATTGAACAAAATAAAGCCATTGTTGAACTCTGTAAAAATAGCCAAACCAATAATATTTTCAATACCAATACAAATTCAAATAACAAAACATTTAATTTACAAGTATTTTTGAATGAAACTTGTAAAGATGCGATGAATATTAGCGACTTTGTAGAATCCGTTAAATTGCAAGTATCTGATTTAGAAAATGTTGGGAAGGTTGGTTATATTGAAGGGATTTCCAATATAATCATTAAAAATTTGAATGCTCTTGAAGTAGAAAAACGACCTGTTCATTGCGCTGACCAAAAGAGGGAAGTCATGTATGTAAAAGATGATAATATTTGGGAAAAGGAAGACGAGAGTAATAAGAAACTACGAAAGGCTATTCGTATGATTGCTCATAAAAATATCTGTATGATGAAAGCCTTTAGAGAGAAATATCCGGATTGTGAAGAATACGACTCAAAGAAAAGTAGTCAATACAATAAAATAGTATATGAGGCAATGGGAGGTAAAGGAGATAATGATTACGAAAAGGACACGAAAATTATAAAGAAGATAGCCAAAGTTGTTGGTATAGAAAAAAATTAGATTATTCTTGAGATTTGTCAAACACTTCACCGATTTTTCTTTAAGTTGTTTTGGGAATTTATTATATTTTAACGATTTTTTTTTCCCAAAAGTATTTTGACTTTTCAATTTTGGACATTTTTTTTGTCCATTTTTTGAAAACCCGAAAAAGTCTTGGGAAAAAATAAACTTTGTTACCATAATTTAAAATTAGCATGTGGTTGCCAAAAAAATAATTCTAATATTGTTACGATAAAATTTTTGTTAAATTTTTGCGATACATTTAGGGGATTTTTTTGTAAGTCTAATATACTTACAAATGGCTTACATTTTTGTCCCCAAAAATCCCCTAAAATTTAAATGCTCGGTTTGTGACTATATTACCTGCAATAAAAAAGACTACAATAAACACATGTCAACCCAAAAACATCAAATACTTACAAACGACTTACAAGAAATCCCCAAAAATCCCAGCTCGGTGACCCTTCAAAACAACGTTTGTGAATGCGGTAATGTATACAAACATCGTCAAAGTTTATATAAACACAAAAAATATTGCGAATTAATTAAGAAATGCGACGTTGATGTCAATAACGATGATAATATGCAACCTATCAACTTTGATACAAATGTAGTATTGGATTTAGTTCAAAAAAATCAAGAGTTTCAAAAAGAAATGTTTTTGGATATGCAAAAACAAATGTTTGATTTTATGAAAGACAAAATAGGTGATAACAATTCCACCAATATTATGAGTCATAGTAATAATAAAACGTTCAATCTACAATTCTTTTTGAATGAAACGTGCAAGGATGCAATGAATATTAGTGATTTTGTAGAGTCTGTTAAATTACAAGTATCAGATCTAGAGAATGTTGGAAAGGTTGGTTATATTGAAGGGATTTCCAATATAATCATTAAAAATTTAAAAGCACTAGATGTGAATAAACGTCCGGTTCATTGTGCGGACCAAAAGAGAGAAGTCATGTATGTAAAAGATGAAAACACTTGGGAAAAAGAAGATGAAAACAATAAGAAACTACGAAAAGCTATCCGTATGATTGCACACAAAAATATTTGTATGCTGAAGGCCTTTAGAGAGAAATATCCGGATTGTGAAGAATATGACTCAAAAAAAAGTAGTCAATACAATAAAATTGTTTATGAAGCAATGGGAGGTAAAGGAGATAATGATTACGAAAAGGACACAAAAATTATAAAGAAAATAGCCAAGGTAGTTGGTATAGAGAAAAATTAAACAGTACGCCGTATTTTTCTTTAAGTTGTTTTGAAGGGTTTATTATTATTATTATTATTTGTTGGTATTTTATAATGGATAAGTGCCATTTAACATATTTAATATGGCGCCTACTTCATTTAGCTCATATTTTTTGTAATTATTTTCATATAAATTATAACTTAATCCCATTTGTATATCTCCGGTTTCTGACCAAGTTTCGTAATAATAACGGTTGTCAGATATAATTGGTGATTCGCATGTTATTAAATAAGAACCTCTTGCCCAATAAAAATTTAACCAAATAAAATTTTTCTTATGAATATTACTTGGAAATAAACCAATTTTCATTATTTTTGGGTTTTCTTCAAATAATTTTATTACTTTTTTATATTGACATATAGTCCCTTTTGTCAAGGTCTTTTCATAAATATCTCTATCATTTTGATTTTTATAATGATTCATCATCCCCTTTGAATGAAAATATAAAAAATATTTGTCTTGCTCTTTTTTTGCAAGTTCGTACATTTTTTTTATACCATAGTATTCAAATAAATTTTGATTATGTATTTCTAAATGAAAACATATGTTTTTTAATTTTCTACTAAATATACCTTTTACTAAATTATCTAGAGATTTATCCTCGCAACATATTTCTATATATAAAGTTGCATGCTCCAAAAGTCCACTATTTAATAAATCTTCCATTTGACCATTAATTATATTTTCAAAATTTTTTTCTTTATTTATCCAAACAAAATAAATTATGTTTATGTTTTTCATAATAATATTATAGTACAATATATTAGGAAAAAATTTTATATACTTTTATTGTAAATAAATTATATTTATTTACAACAATCATATGTATACTTGAATACTATTATAGTTTTCATTATTCTACAAGAGTTGTAATCGTATTTTCTTTTTGAATTTTTCTTGATTATTATACCAGCGAAGATTTGAAACCGCACCCCTACGGGGTGCTATAGTTCAAACTGTAACTGGTATAAATGTTTAAGGGTGTAAAAAAAGATTGCAAAGAATGAATGTAGTAATTGATAAATCAAATAATTAGGACGAACATTGTAGACATTCTAACAACAAATTAAGATTATAATATTCATATTTATTACTAGGTTCAAATGCCATATTTTCACCCCATTCATTGAATGAATTAATCAACAATATATTATCTACTTCACTAGATTTGTTATAGTTATACGTATCTAATAATTTGTTAATAAACATAATTTTATCAAATTCTGTATTATTTATACATACCGTAGATTTGTCTAATTTATCAGGTTTAAATAATCTAGGTTTATTATTAAAATCTAAACAAATAGTTTGTATTGTGTTCATTTTACAATGATACGAGTTATTTACATATTCTTTATAATTTAGATATATTTGTTTTGTTTTATCTTCATAAAATCTAGATTCATATTTTTTATAATTAAAGTTAATATAAAAGTTTTTAAAATTGTCATATTGTTTTAAAAATGAATTCAAAATTAAATGAACTCCTGAAAACCCATTATTAATACACAAATTATTTAAAATAGTATAAAACTCATTTAACTGCGTATCATTAAATAAATAACTATGATAAATAAAGAAAACAGGTTTATTATCAATTTTCAAGTAATTATTATGTTTGAAATATTTCAATAGATTTTTTGAATTTTCATAAAAATTAGATTCATTGTATAAATTACGAATATTAAATTCTTTATCTTTTTCTCCAAAAGCAGCATTGTTTGACCAGTCTTCATTTGCCCAAATAAAAAATACTTTTTTAGATTTTAAGTCTACTGTATTATTAAAAAAGTTATCTATTACTTTTTTCATGATCATATTTTGTTTTGTTATAGTATTTTGCGAAAACCAATAATAATATAGTGCTAAACCTTCAAAATTATAATGATCTATTATTTCTATTTGTTTTTGTATTATATTACTATTTTCCAAGTTATAATCTTCAATTTTTGCAATATTTAAATAACTTAACAAAGGTTCTTCCAATTTGTCGTCACTTACTAAATTATATTCTTTCAAATTAATTATATCTGTAAATTTTTGATAAAAGTTTTGATTATTTTCTTCAATTACGTGAAATTGTGGAAAATAAATGAAATATGGTTTAACGTTAAATTTATTTTGTAAATTATTTTTTTCACAGATTTTTGATTTTTTTGTTATAAACAGTTCATTCCAAAATTTATTGTAATATATATTTGGATTGATAGTACAAAAAAAATGTTGTGTTTTATTTTTAATTAAATATTTCAACTCATCTAACGTTGAAAAATAATAAGCTTTATTATACTGGTTTAACCTATTTTCAACAACCGATTTAAATTTTTTTTTTAAACAAAAAATTGGTAATTGTGTTAACATAGAAAGTGATAACGTATAAGAATATGTTTCTGGCCACAACGATAGTTCTAATAATGCATGTGGCTTTGTTTTAATCAAAATATCATTAAATTCATTAATATTATTATAGTAATGATAATTTGTAAAATCATTTATTACTATATTTCCTATTACAACAAATTCCAAGTTGCTGTTTTCATTGAATATTTTAATTATTTTACGAAAAATTTTTTTACCTTTAATATCAATTATATTTCCTATAATCCCTATAACAATAGTTTCACGATTATTGTTTATAATCAGTTTATCAGATTTTTTAAAATCAGGTAATTCAACAATAGAATGAATATTATCACCGAAAACATTTATATTTGTTTCGTTTTGACTGATTATCATACTATATTTTTTAGGATCAAAATCAGAAGGACTTTCAGTAATGCATCTTTTTATTTTGTGATAATAAGGTTGACATATTTTAGTTAATATAGAATAATCGTGTGTTATTGTTATTACCTCTTTATTCAAATCAAATAATTTATTTATAAAATTATCAGAATGACCTAATGTATGATTTATAAATATTTTACTTATTTTGTGTTTATAATTTTCTAAAAATAGTAAACTTTCATCATCATTATTATATTTATGAATCAATTCATATTCTTCATTGATATTTAAATGTAATGCTCCATAAAAGTTTCTAGCTATTAAAAATGTTTGATTGTATTTATATTTGGAAACAATCGTATTTAAAAAAAATGTGGTTCCTCCGCCGCCATTTTGAAAATCAACAATTAAAATGAAATTTTTTAAAGAATTTAATATTTGATTATCAATTTTATATTGTAAAAATAGATCGTTTTCTTTATAAAATAATCTAGTATAAAGTATTGAATCACTATGTAAACATTCATAATGGTCATAATTTTTATCTGCAAAAGAAACTGAAGAATCATATATTAAATTTTCATTTTCCGATAAATCGGTTTCTATTTCTTCAATTTCACTTCTTGTTTTATCATAATAAAACAAATCAATGTTTTTAAAAATGTCTATCGTCATTTTATAATGTCTATTTTCTTTTATTCCATGAGTAATATAATGTAGAATGCAATCTTTTTTATTAAAATTTGAAGGTAAATCATTATTAATAATTAAATATTTTTTCCAATTAAAATCCATTGGTAAATAGTTTGCTAAAGTTTTTTTGTAAATTCTTCCTTCATTTTTACCATGAATTAAATAATGTATTTTACAATTATTTTCATTAAATTCTCTTGGTAAATCAATATTTATTTTTAAATAATTTTTCCAATTAAAATCATCGGGGATGTAATTATCATTATTCATCTAAAATAAGAAAATATAATTATATTATATTATATAACATATAAAATTTTTTTACAATAATTGCAATCGTATTTTCTTTTTGAATTTTTCTTCATTATTGAACAAATACAATTGAAATTTTCTCATGTCATAGTTTTCCATATTCTCGCGAATTGTTATCCGCGAATTCATTTTTAACTCAGGTAAAAACACTATATACTGATACAATCCATCATGTCTCACGATTTTATCAAAAATATAACCGTCGTATTGTTTGTTTAATAATTCCGGTTTATTATTACACAAATCAAGCAAAGAACAATCTATTTGTATTTTTCTAATAGACCTCATTGTGGTATTTATATATTCTAAATCGTTCAACCATTTATCATAAAATTCATTCACTTTTTCAGATAGAGGTATTAAATCCAACACTTTTTGAAATTGAACTATATTTAATAAATCAACCAGACGTCTTATAGGACTTGTTATATGAATATAAGCTTCCATATCAAGTATTTCGTGTCGCGTTTGCTGGCCATTGGATATTTCCGAACCATCTACATATTGACCTGCAGTGCTATTCCATAATTTTACAAAATTGATTACATCATTCGGCAAATGAGATGGCAATGTTGTATCTCTACAACTATTACTACTATTTTTAGTAGAGGTTTTACCTATGGCAGAACGAAATATACCAGTATTATGTTTCAATAGCTCCATTGCGCATTGATAATTCATCAATATCATTAAATAAGTGACAATGTCGTGACTATCTTTAATGTTATAAATGTATTTGAATTTAGTAGACAAATTTTTTACAATATCTAATAATTCGTGGTAATGTTCGTCCTGCAACAATTTATCTTCTTCATAAACATAATTTTTACATACTTTAATAAAACTATTGCAATATTTAGTCTCTACTATTTCATTATCAACAATATGTAAATCCATAGTCAAAGCAATTCTAGTTACATTTTCTTGTAAACTGCACAACCCTTCTGATAAAATTGTCGGAATCATGGGGCGCCTTTTGTCAGGTAAATAAATTGTAGACACTCTTTTTGAAAAAGAATCCCATAGATTCAATGCATCAATCCATATAGATACATTTGCTATGTAAACACTTACTATGTACGCATTTTCGGCTGTTTTTCTCACACTAAAAGCATCGTCAAAATCCAAACATTTTTCAGGGTCAATAGAAAATATGTGCCAAATTTTTTGATTTGTCCGGTCTTCAATGTTTTTGTATTTTTCTTTAATGTTTTCAATAAATACTTGTTGCGATCTATTTTGAATACTTTTAGAAGTATCTTTTTGGAATTTTTGTAATGAAACATTGAGACTTTTACAATAAAGTTGATACTCATAAAAATTGTCCAATAAATCCACTGGACCAATTACATTGTTTAGTTTACCATATGGGTGTTTATCCTCCCATTCATTAAAAGAAAATGTAACATACAAATTTGTAAATATTTTTGAAAAACCAATGTTTTTGATTTCATATGGAATCAAAAAGGCTGGTATTCTTAGATCGTCAGGCATACATTTATAGAGTAATTTACCATTCTTCCTTCCATATGTTTTATTTCCGGATATTATCAACACTCCGGCAATAGCAGGTCCAGTGCGTATAGACGAGTGTATTATATTTACTTTATTTTTTTCAATTATAAAGACATCATTTGAAAACAATTTACTTTCAAGTGGATTGATTTGTAAATCTTTTTTTTCAAAATTATTTGAATCGTAAATATTCCAACTGTTATAATTACGATTTTCTAAAACAATTTTATAAGTTACCATTTATATTACTTGATACAAATAAATTATTATTATAACTTTATATTATTATCATTATGATTATATCTTTAACTATTTGCGTTATAATAAATAAAATTGACTTCTTTAAATTAGAAAATTATAAATTATAAATCAACAAAACCAATTTAAACAAATCATGGATGCCGACTTTTTAAATCCCACTAGATTTGCATATAATCGTAAATGTTCTTTTTGCAGTTGTAAAGGTCATAATATCACTGTTTGTAATAACAACATCATAGTAGCAGCGAATAATTATTTAATATACTTAAAAAATCATTTTATACGTCAACATAACACCAATAGAATACTTGCTATCCGCGATTTTGAAAACTATTTATACAATTATTGCAGTCAAACATATAATAATGCAAAATTAATTAAAGCAATTGCATGTCGTTTTTATAATACTAGATTACGTTCTTTGTTAATAGTAACCATAAACAAAATAATTTTGAGTTTATTTGAAATTGATATTAATTGGATAACGTTTCATGAACATAATTATGTTCCTTTTAATGAACATACGCCGGTAAGAATAAGTTATATATTGAATGGAATTGTTATAAATTATATGGCAGAATTTCAAAGAAATCTAAATGACGCTAATAATATTTTTACAAATTATGAAATAAAATTAGAAACATTAGATCATGAGAAACAATGTGACAACGACAGCAGCGACAAAAGCAGAGAAATTGAATGTTCTATTTGTTATAATACAATAAAAAAAACACATTGTGCGACGTTTGAATGTAAACATGAATATTGTGTTGATTGCACAAAACAGCTTGTAATTAAAAAACATACTACTTGTCCATATTGTAGACATGAAATTAAAAATATAACTTGTTATACTCAGGAATGTTATAACAAATTATCTACTCCTAATAATAGTGATAATACTGCTAATTTAGTGTAACTTTTATAAGTTGTTATCATATCAACTTTTATTACGTAAAAATAAAAATATCATTCTAATAACAAAACACCATTATTTTTATATTTTTACTGGTGGCAATGGCGGAGTTGGTGCTCCTCCTCAGCCTCCTCTCATATTTTTTCTAGATTTTCTACGTTTTCTATGTTTGCGTGTTTTACGTGAACTCTTACTCTTACGTCCGGTTCTTCTCTTTGTTTTGCCAAAAACATTCAAAAAAGACAGCATGGATTTCATGGATTTTGCCATTTATATATTTAACAAACAATTTTATTTTAGTTTATTTTATTTCCGCACCAAAATTTTCATATTCCATTATTGGTTTGGGTTCTTCATTTGTATCAGGTTTTCTCTCATAAATTACGTCTTGCACAGATTCTGTTAAATCATTTATATTTGTTGTTTGACTTTCCAAAGTATTATTATTATTATTATTATGCTCTTCATTTGTATCTTCAACAATACTCTCTTGGTTTTTCAGTTCATTAACGGATAGTTTTTTGGTAACATCTCTCTTAATATTCTGCAATTGAAGCATATGCATAGAAATATAAGGTGAAATTGCTAAATTATTGACATATGTTCTATATCTAAAACAAGAAATGCTAGTGCTATTATTGCTAAATTTAATACTATACCACCAATAAGCAGGAATATAAATCATCTTACCCTTTGTTAATGTAACTTCTAAGCATTTCATTTTTTCAAAATCCGCAGCATATTTTGTTTGTACCTTCCATGGATTTACAGGAGACCTAAATTCAAAATTCTCGTAATCATATTCCGGATATAAGTATTTAATGCTTTGAGGAGGTGCCATTTTAATTTGGGCAGAACCTTCTGTGCACAAAAAATAATTTCTATAATTTATTTCATATCTAAAAGGTGTATGAGTTGCATTACTTCCTAACATTATATCATAATTTAAATTTGAAACCATATAAGGACGTAAATATTCATCATTGTATTTGAAATTTTTAATAACACCAGTTTCATTTAAAAAATCGCTGTTATTTTCAGAAAAATATGCAGAAACTTTATCTTCTTGAAACAATTTTACAGATGCATGCAAAGGAAGATTTACATATAATTCGCTGTTGACATCAGTTTCCTTTATATTTCTAATTTTCATTTCAAAAGCAGGATAATTTTCTAAAATAAATCTTGAATTTGTAGTTTCTATTATTTTTTCATTATTATAATCAAATAATACAGGTTGTCTTAAATCACAAATTTCTTCTAATTTATCTTTTGAAACATCGTCAATTTCGTAAATCTCTAGATCATTACTAGTTTTTAAATGAAATTGAATATGTAAATAAATGAAAAGTACTAAACAAAATATAAAAAAACTTATAATTATTTTCATTAATATACAATGAAAATAATTTTTAGATTATAAAACGAAGAAACAATTTATTATTTTAGTTTCATTTCTTTATTCAGGTTTAATATCTTCATCATGATTTAACCATTCATCGTCACTATGAATTTCTAGTAATTCGGGTAAGCTATCATTATCATCCTCATCATCACTACCACTACCATCATTATCATCCTCATCATCACTACCACTACCATCATCATCATCATCATCATCACTACCACTACCATCATCATCATCATCATCACTACAATCATCCTCATCATCCTCGTCTTCTTCATTCCATTCTTCTTCTAATCGTTCCCAAGTTGAAGATAAATAATCATCCAAATCGCTTCCAATTACTTTTCGTAATTCTTCAAGTTCTTCTTTATTGTTAGGAAATTCATAAGTTTCATCAAATTCCTGGTCTTTTGAATAAATACATCTTCCAAAAAAATCACAACCTTCTTCATCATATAATGCTGAAACTTCTATACCATAATTTTTATTCATTATACTATATACTCCAGTAGGAGGACTCCATGCAGTCTCAAAATATAACTCTAGTGTAAGACTATCATTTCTATCATTGTTATTATTATTATTATTGTCAATTTCTTCATCTCTATCTTCATCTTCATCTTCATTACCATCCTGTCTCAAAATCTGAACATCCGTTGCACCCCACTTTGTTTTCCAAACGTCAATTGCCTTGTAATATTCCCAACCGTTTTCATAAATTTCAGGATCTAAATCAAGCGGTGCAAAGGTTTCAAACCATACATTTTGTTTTATTGCATCCAACAATTTATCATATATTTCTTTTGATGGACAAGTTACTGTTGCGAAATTATGACACCAATTTGGCATTTATTATGTTATTTTATATATTACAATAATAAAATGTCTTTAATTATAATTAATTATTATATTATAATTATTTCTACATAAACTACTCTTGAAACCGTATTTTTTTTAGGGTTTTTTTATCAATAAACATAGTCAATAAGTTGTAGATTTGTTTAAAAATAAATGAACCTTCATGAATAATACAAAAGTCCAATTTATCAGGAAACTTTTCTCTCAACACAGATGACATATTTTGAATAAAATCCTTATTTTTTTCAATTTCTAATAGTGACAATTTTTCAATGTTAACATGAATGATAAATGTTTCATATTTATTCAAAACGTTTTCTATAATTAAAAGTAAATAATTCAAAATTTCGCGTTTATCAATAAATATAGTTATTGATTTAAAAAATTTATAACTTATTTCAATTTCATTGTTAATTTTATTATGACAAAAATTATACAAAAGCTCACGTATTTTTTCTTCATTTAATCTCAAATTTATGTTACTATTAACATTTTGATTTGTTAAATTATTAATATTATAATTCATTATATTTTACAATTTATAATATTATTATGAATTTAATTTATTTTCATTGGTTCTCATTATTTTCATTGAGAATTGAATCAATATTTTCTAAAGTATCATCAGATTCTTCTTCCACAATTTCCACGGCTTCAGCATTGTCAATTTCATCTTCTTTAACATTATTTTCTCCTGCAAAGTTATTTTCAATTTCTGTCAAAGCATTTTCATAATCTATAAACTTGTCATTTGTATCATTAATAAATGAAGATAATAATGAACTAAAATTATCTAACGTAGTTTTAATATCAGAAATTTCTGTTTGATTATTAATGACCTTACTTTCTAATAAATTTAATCTATTGACAATATTTTCAAACACTTCATCTGTAACTAATTTCATATTAGGTGGAATGGAAGACATACGATGATCATTATTTTCATTATTGTTGAATCCTCCATCTTCAATACCTTCAGTTATCATTTTTTCTAATTTTCCTAATCTCAGTGTTATTAAACCAATAGCATTGGATACACTTATTTTAGTTGATTGATCTTGTTGTTGTTGTTGTTGTTGTTGTTGTTGTTGTTGTTGTATGTTTTGATTACTACCTCTTCCTCCTTGCGCTTGGCTTCTATTTTGTGCTATTCTAACATTTTTACTACCAACTGGTATACTTTGCGACATCATTTGTTGTTGATATTGTTGTTGGGCAAAAACACTTTGCGACGAAATAGATGTAACTGGTCTACTATTATTCATTGGTTGCGATTGTTCACCTGCTCTTTTTTGTCTTGCTGCCGCAATTGATCTTGAACTACTACTCATTTAATATAATTATTAAATAATTTGTTTCTAAATTACTTACGCATCTAAATAAAAAATCTATCTAAGCAACCATCTTCATTTTAATTGTCTCGTGACATTTGTAACCAATCAAATTAAAATCAGAAACCACATAATCATTTATATTTTCTCTCTTATTTTCTATTTCTAATGTAGGAAAATCATACGGAACTCTCTCAATTTGTTCTTTGATGGCTTCCAAATGTTCTTCATAAATATGACAATTACCCATAAAATAAATAAACTCATAAGGTTCCAAATCGCAATGTTTGGCTAAAATATGCGTCAAAAAACTATATGATGCAATATTGAATGGTGATCCTAACGGCACATCAACCGAACGTTGATACAAAGCACAACTCAGTTTATTTCCATCATGAACATTAAATTGACACATTACGTGACACGGAGGCAATGCCATCTCATTCAATTGACATGGATTCCATGCACTCATTATAAGACGTCTATTATTTCTTGTTGCTGGATTTTTTAATTGTTCAATAATATATTGCAATTGATCTATACCATGATTGTTTTCATCCAAAATGCTACCACTTGTAATATCATAAGGAGCATTAAAATGACGCCATTGATATCCATAAATAGGTCCTAATACACCTTCAGGGTAATTGGCCAAACCAATATTTTTCATAAATTCTTTAGAAGAGTTTCCATCCCATATATGAACATTTTGTTTTTGTAATATTTTATTATCTGTTTCACCGCGAATAAACCATAACAATTCTTTTAAGCATGTTTTCCAAGCCACTTTTTTAGTTGTTAAAATAGGAATTTTACCATTTTTTAGAGAAAAACGCATTGAACCTCCAAAAATACTTTTTGTTTTACCATTTCTACCTTCTTCTATGAAACCATCTTCTAGAATAGTTTTAATTAAATTCAAGTATTGAATTTCTTCATCTTGACTCATTTATAATAAAATTATTCAATACCTTTAATTAGTTTTTGAATTATTTAATTTCTTTTTATAAATCATATGGATAGTTCAGATAATTCAAAAAAAGGATTTTTTAAGCATGTTTTTAATTTTGATAATGACTCTAAATCTGACATATTAAATATAATTCAATATACTTTAATAGCAATCATTCCAATCGTTGTTTTAAATAAAGGTATGCAAAAATATGTTCCCGAAGCAGATGAAAAGAAAGGTAGTGTGGAAATTTTAGCAGAAGTTTTAATTCAACTTATTGTAATGTTTATTGGATTATTAGTTATTCATCGTATGATTACATATGTTCCAACTTATAGTGGAATGGAATACCCTGAATATAGTATTATATTTAACATTTTAGCAATATTGATGATTACTTTAAGTTTACAAACTAAACTAGGAGAGAAAGTTAGTATTCTAGTAGATCGTATTACAGAATTATGGGAGGGTCCGCAATCAAAGATGAAAAACAACGGTAAAAAAGGTAATGGAAACAGTAGTGGTAACGTAAAAGTTTCACAACCTATTTCAGGACAAAATATGGGAATGTCAATGTCAATGCCACCAAATACAATACCAAGCAACCAATCAGCAATGAATCAATCTTTATATGGTGGAAGCACTTCAATTAGTCAATTACCAACTGATTCATCAGATCAATCGTATACACAAAGCAGGCAACAACTTCCTAATTACAATAACATGTATCAACAAGATACTACACCATTAGTTGGTGCCGCTACGCCAGGAATGGCTGAAGCATTTTCAGAACCAATGGCAGCTAATTCAGTTTTAGGTGGTGGTGCATTTGGTTCCTGGTAATCCACCTTTAGAAAAGGTGGAGCCAAATCTTTTGACATTTGTTTTGGCTCAACCTTTTTGAAAAGGGCGACATTTGTTTTGGCTCAACCTTTTTGAAAAGGGCGACATTTGTTTTGGCTCCACCTTTTTTGAAAAGGGCGACATTTGTTTTGGCTCAACCTTTTCTAAAGGTGGAAAATAAATATATAAACATAACTGTATTAATTATATATTTAGTATAACTATAATTACATGGACGTCAATAAACTTTTAAAAGCATTAGACGACGATTCAAATGAAAATTTATTGAATTTTACATCTAAAAAAATAACTGAAATGAATCTAAAAATTATCAATGAATTACAGTTGGAACGCAAATACGCTTTGGAATTAATGAAAAAGTTAAAAGGTTACCGCTACATAGATGAATTAAATGATTTGAAATACGGAACATATCTTAGATGGATTCCACTTCAAGACCCAAATAATATACATATAACAAAAGGTGCATTGTTCTGTGAGTATAAAATAAAGGAAGATGGTGTATATGTCATATGTAAAAATTTTGGATATTCAAATAAACATTTTCAAATAAAATTAGATGAAAATTTAGTATTTCAAAAATTGACTGATCAAGAAATGGTTTTACTTTCTGCGTTGGATCATTTATCAAAATAAAATACTATTTTATAGTGTATATATAATATATATTATAAAATGTCCAACCAATATTTAAGAGCCTTTGTTATTGGTTCTTCTTTTTTTGTTTTTATTCCATATTTTATAGCAGTCAGATCATTTGATAAAAAATTACTAAATTACAGTTATGAAAATTATACATTGTTTGCACCTATTGGATTAGGGTTGTATAATGTTTTTTCATTGTATATTGCAAACAAATTTAATCTTACAAAAAGAAATAGATTTTTGCTCATAAGTATATTAGCGCCTACACTTGTTGTATTTAGTGTCTACTTTCTTAAAGCATATAATTATAATACTATGCAACAATGGTGCAACCATATATGGAAATTATATTTATTGTATTTTATAGTATTCAATTTTATCGTATATTATTTAGATAAACATGTTTAATTTACACATTTTACACTTGTATAAACGTATAAAATGTGTTATCATTATCATTTTATAGTTTCTTATTCTTATTCTTTTTAGTTTTATTAAATTTCACATAACGTCTCCCTTTACATTTAAATTTCCCACGAGTTAAACCCTTCCTATTAAAAATTGTCTTGGTGCATATACCAATTGCTCTTGGTTCATTGTTTGTAGTAGCATCTACCTTTTTAATACATTTGCATAATTTTAATGCTAATATTTTTTCTCCTTCTTCTTTAACTAGTTGTCTAGATTTAGGTATAGGCAGATTATAATATTTTAATATTTGAATGTAATCATTGTTATGCATATTCATTTTTGAATTCATTTTTTATTCTTATTTGTTTTTACCTAAAATATACATATATTTTAATTTTTTTACTAGATTATAAAATATACCTGAAAATAAAAATATATGTAAAAGTTAAAAAATATACATAATATATCCACAAATTACTGTTCATTCATTTTAAATGAAAATTGTTGTATTTGATTTAGATGAAACTCTAGGATATTTTGTTGAATTCGGTATATTTTGGGATAGTTTATCCTTGTACGCATCAAAGTATTTAAATAAAGAATTGAATCAACAAGACTTTAATAGTGTAATGGATTTGTACCCTGAATTTTTCAGACCACACATAATAAATATTCTTAGTTATTTAAAAAAGAAAAAACAATCCAAACAATGTGAAAAAATAATGATATATACAAATAATCAGGGTTCGCGAAAATGGTGCGAACAAATTGTGTCTTATTTTGAAACAAAACTAGAAAGATATAAATTGTTTGATCAAATAATTTCCGCGTTTAAAATTAATGGAAAACAAATAGAATTTTGCAGAACAACAAATAACAAAACATATACAGATTTTATACGATGCACAAAAGTTCCAATAAATGCTGAAATTTTCTACCTAGATGATACATTTTATCCAGAAATGTCAAATGAGAATATTTACTATATTAATATAAAGCCCTACATTCATGCGTTACCTTTCAATGAAATATACAAACGTTTTTTAGATAGCAAACTAATTATATTATACCAGCGAAGATTTGAAACCGCACCCCTACGGGGTGCTATAGTTCAAACTGTAACTGGTAACTTAGTTAAAGTTTCATCCGCTGAGCGGATTGAAATCTTCAACGGTGTAAATAAACAAAGTGGTGATATGACAAATATTATCAACGAATTTATTGATTTTATGAATAAGCAAATCAAAAGATACAATTTCAAGGTAATTCAAAAACACAATGACGATTATGAAATAGATAAAATTTTAAGTAAAAAAATAATGGTGCATTTACATGATTTTTTTGAATAAAAAATGTAAAATAATTCTTGTGGTATCAATGAATTATTTTATTTGGATTTTATTTGTTTATGCAACATAATAATACATAGGGTTTATTGCTCCTGTATTATTTTCATTATTTTTACTTGTAACCTGATGTTTCTCATCATATACATCCAAAGTTCTAGCACTAGGATCAGTTGCATTTGTATACCGCGGCATCCAAAAATAAGGCACTATATTATCACAATGTGGATAATAAGAATCAAAAAACTTTTTATAATATAATTTTTCGGTTTCTATGCTAATTGGATATTTATCAATAACATTTTCTTCATAATAATTTTCCAACTTTAATATAGTTGATATGAACTCTTGTAAAATAACATATAAGGACCGTCCTTTGCTACTTACACCATCACTAAACGCCTCTTTACGTCTCCATAATATCTCATCAGGCAATAATTGTTTTCCATATATATCTTGAAAATTTGCGTATGTAAAACTGTTTCTGATAAAATATTTTTCAATGATTTTATTTTTTTCAAAACGTTCTTTTTGGGGAATAGATAAATAATAATTCACAAATGTTTTATCCAAAAAGGGTGTTCGTGGTTCTAACCCATGTGAAGATATGCATTTGTCTGACCTCAAAACATCAAATAAATGAATATCGCTCAATAAACGTCGCGTTTCACAATCAAACTCAATACAATCCGGACAATTTTTCATATACAAATAGCCTCCACTTAATTCATCTGAACCATCGCCATTGAATATCACCTTTGCGTTGCTATTTTTTGAAATATATTTTCCTAATAAATAATTTCCAATACTTGCTCTAATACTAGTGGTGTCATAACTTTCAATCGCATAAATCACTTCAGGAATAACATCAAACATTTCTTTTTCATTCAAAATAATTTCGGTATGGTTTGTCCCAAGATATTCGGCAACAATTTTAGCATATTTGAGGTCTTCAGAATCTTTCAATCCAATACTATATGTTTCAATTGTCTTATCTGGTCCAAATTCCATTTTGTAAAAATGATTAACAAGAGCTGTTATTAAACTGCTATCTAAGCCTCCCGACAACAAGCATGCAATAGGTCTTTCGGTATTTAAACATCGTTTTTTTACAGCGTCGCATAAATATTTAACAATATTTTTCTCATAGTTTTCTGTTTCAATACTAGAATCCATGTAAGAATTATAATAATTCAAATTATATGGAAAAGATGGGTTGAAATACCGTTGATTTTCTTTCAACGCCTTCCATTTTGAACATGCCAAACTGGACAATTTATACGTACTGAAAGTTCCTGGTTCAAATTGCTCAATGGTGAAATTGTTAATACATCCACTTGTTTTATCAATTTTTAAAAAATCATTCAAACATTTCAATTCCGATGCGCAACCAATTGTATAATTGCTTTTCAATAAATACAATGGTCTCACACCATACGGATCTCTAGCAAAATAAATAAAATTATCTAGATCATTTTCTAATCTTAAATCATACAATACAAAAGAAAATACACCATCTAACATTTGCAAGGTTTGTTCCATACCATATTTTAAGTATAAATGAATTATCACTTCACAATCAGAATTTGTTGTAGGTGTTACACCCATCAATTTATATAAATATTTATAGTTGTATATTTCACCATTACATATTAATACAATATTTTTTATGTTAAAAGGTTGATTTGATTTTTCATCTATTCCGTTGATAGCTAATCTATGAAAACCTAAAAATATTTTATGAAAAGAAATAAATTTAGAATCTTCTGGTCCTCTATTAACACCCTTGATAAATTGTTCTTTATAAAATTGTTCATTACTTTTTTCACCATTTAAGATACAAAATATACCACACATTTTAAATAGTTATAATTCCAGTTATAATATTATCAACACAAATCTTTATATAATTTAATAAAACAATAAAATAATAAAATAATAAAATAAAAATAATATCATAGTGTATAGTAATTAAATGAATTATAATAACAATGTTAATATTAATAACATGAAAAGTGAATGTGTATCTGAAATTCATAATACTACAAATAGAAGAATTTATGATAGAAATGTTCCTTCTCAAATGCTTCAACAATACATAGACGTTAGACCAGTTATGACAAAATATTCTTATCTACCAATAGTTGACCCGAGAAAAGAAATTGGTGTAAGAATGAATCAATATCCTACATTCAATCCTCATACAGTATTTAATCCAGGAAATACGCAATCTCCATGGTCAGGATTTGCGTCTAATATAAATACAGAATCTGAATTAAGAAATCAAATATATGCGTTGCAAAAATGTAGTCAGGCTGTCTACGTTCCGACAAGTAATAGCGACTTATATACATATTCATTTACACCGTTGAAGAATTCAAATGGAACACCATTTGATTCTTCAACTAAGTTACCAGTGACGACTTCAAATGACGCTCCTGTGGAGCGTCCCATTTTAAATCTTCGCGGGTATAAACCAGATATGAGTGAAGGCGGTAATTATAATCAACACAATTTACTGTTTAAACAAGATAATTTTGATAGTTTTAATCCAAATCCAAATCCAAATGTAGTTGGTACATATATGTTTTCCAATCCTACTCGTGCTCAAGTAAAAGATTTACAAGAAACCCAATAAAATAATAACAAATTATTATATGTTTATAATATATACTAATAATAATGTCATTATTTAGAGCAAATAATGTATCTTCTTGTCAAAAAGGCGGAGGTAATATTGAATACACACCGCTTATAAAAGCAATTAAACTTCGTGATGTAGAAGAAGTTAGAAGATTATTAGAAGCTGATCACGTTGACCCAAATGAAAAAGATGAAATAGAAAAGTGGTCTCCAATGAAATGGGCAACATATGTTTATCAATATAGTCTAGACCGTAATGAACCGGATAATTCAATGAGAATGCAAGACATAGTAGCACTTTTAGCTACATATGGTGCAAGAAATGATTTTGATAGTCTTACACATGAAGATAGTTATGATTTTTCTCTATTAGTCAATGAACAAGGTAATGGTAATGAAAGTGACGAAGAATATGGTCCTTCTACTTCAGGCGGAAAAAGTAAAAGAAAAACAAGAAAAACAAGAAAAACAAGAAAAATACGAAAAACAAGAAAATCCAGGAGTACAAGAAAAGGAAAAAAGTCCCACAAAAATGCAAAAAAAAACAAAACCAAAAAGCGTAAACATGCAAAAAAATAAATCACAATACTATACAATAATTTTATTCATTATTATATAATGTCAGAAAATATAATACATCAAATAACTTTAGATTGTTTAATAAACAAAGAAATTTATGAAAAAATGCAACAACATTTCAAACAGACCAAAAATATAAATAAAAAAGATAAGAAATTTTACAGAAAACGAATACTAAATTTGACCCGAGAATTACTTTTAAAAAAAGACGATAATTACAATGAAATCAATCCTGATATTAAATTTAGTTTTGATAATTATGTAAAAACGTGCATACAATATTTTAAAATAATAGACAACAATGATATTATACAAGAGCAATACAAAGATTATGACGCAGAATTAGAGATAGATGTTGATTTAAATGCCAACAGTAATAATAATAATAATAATTATGACAAAGAAAAGGATAAGTTATTTATGCGTTCAATAAAGATGCCAAATGGTTTAGAAAAATTTGTAAAAATAACAACAACAAAGAAACCCGAAGAAATTATATTACCAAAAATAAAAGAAATAGATTTAAAAGAACCTACTTTAAGAATGAAAGGAATTCAATCAATTCAATCAATTCAAGGAATTCCCAAAAAAGAAAATATCATTATAAAATAAGATGCGAATTAAAAAATATAACAACAATAAGACTAAAAAATTGAATAAAAAAAAATATCAAAGGGGAAAGGGCAAAGGAAAAAATAAAAGTATTCGCAATACGCGCAAATCGGATGGATCGCGTCATTCTCATAGTCACAGTCATAATTTAAAAAATACGCCAATAGAATTGAATAAAGTTAACTGCAGCCCAAAAGATAAGAAAGAAATCAAAAACTATACATGTTACACAGATACATCATTGTTTAAATTAAGAGACAAATGGAATTTGCGCCATCCTGACGTAAAAATAGTAACAAATGATTCAAAAGAAATTCATAAGTTGTTGTCAAATTATCTAAGTGACGTATGTAATAAAGAATCATGTTGGTTGAAACAAAAAGATGAATTTGGACAATTGGATGAAGATTTTAAAGAGTCGTTTGCACCTGAATCGCCATATGAATGGAAGAAAAATCCAAATGAATGGCTCTCAAGTGTGGATATCATAAAAGTAATGAAACAATATGAAAAGGCTTATAAATGTTTTGATTTTATCGGACCTTCGCCAATAGATTTTGATAAAAAAAAAATATATGGAGAGTGTGTTTGGGAAGAATTATGTAATTTCAATTTAGAAGACCAAATTAAAAAAGGTAAAACAAAAATTGGTATTATATTTAATACGGATCCTCACGATAAGCCTGGCGAACATTGGATTTCCATGTTCATAAACATCAAAAAGGGCAAAATATTTTTCTTTGATAGTGTAGGGCGAAAAGCACCGCCTGAAATAATGAAATTTGTAGAAAAAATTCAAACTCAAGGAAAGCAATTAAAACCTAAAATTAATTTTGTATATGATGAAAATCATCCAGTTGAACATCAATACGGCAATACTGAATGTGGTATTTACAGTATTTTTTTCATTGTTCATATGTTAGAAGATAAATTAACTGAACATTATTTAAAAACTCATGTTTTAAAGGATAAATATATGGAAAAATTTAGAAAAATTTATTTCAATGAACAATTATAATTTAAAGTTATAAGTTAGACTATATATATCTTACAACTTGCATCTTACACCGATGTCAATAAATGATTTTTTAGAAAAGGAAAATCTAGAATTATTATGGGAAGTATTAATAGATGAACCATTAATAAAACAGTTATGTGATTCAGTAATTAAATATAAAACCCTTTTGCATATTTTTCAATCAAACCTGAATGAATTTTTTATAACAGAAAAAAACAGTTGCAACAACTTGATTGAATTGAATAAAAAATATATTTTGTTAATAATTAATTATATAATCAAAACAAACAACACCAATAACAACAACTCAAATGCATCTCATACACATGATTTGTCTACACAAAATCAATATAGAAAAATTAAAATACACGATGATGAGCCGATCAAACAATCAATTACTTTTGAGGATATTCATAATGATAGATTGAACCTTTTTGAAAAAGAATTAACTAAGAAACAGGAAGAATTTACAAATGCAATGACGTTACCTGTGCCACCAGTTCCAAATTTTACTGATAAATTAGATGAACCTATGAGTGAAATTGAATTAGAAATAAAAAGAATTCAAGAACAACGTAATTATGATATTGAAATGATAAACAATACAAATAAGAATACCAATACATCTAGTGATGCAAATTGGTTAAAACCGCAAGAAACATCTATTAAAAATGAAAAGTTGATTAAAATAAATAATATCGTGGCTGCACAAAATAATGGCAGCAACCGTAATAATAATAATAATAAACATATAACATGGGAAGATGAACAGTCGTCTCATCAAGAAGAACCAGAAGAAATTAATATTTTTGGAAAGTTAAAAAAAATAACAAGTTCAAATGATAGTACTAGTAATACTGTTATGCCAAACTATGATTATGAATTACAAATACAAATTGATGAAATTAAAAAAGAAATGTCCACATTAAATGACAAATTGGATTTAATTTTGCAAAAATTATAAAATTGAAATAATTATTTGTATAATAAAATGTATATTATTATACAAATAATATAATAAAATACTAACATGAATTTTTTAGGATTTATTGTTTTGTTTTTGTATGTGTGTAAATGTGCTTCAGAAAGGGCGTATAATTTGAGATTTAGAAATACATTATTGAGAGTGTATATTGCAACCGACAAAAAAAAAGTCATTGGTGAATATTCGGATAAAATAGTAAAAAAAACTAAATCTAAGGCTAGCGATTATTATAATAAAATGCTAACAAAATATTATGACATCAACTTGTTTTATAATAGTTTAACTCAAGAAGAAAAAGAATTAATAGAAGCTATTATAGCATTATGCTACTAAGTAACCAATTGTTTGAAAACCTGTTCGCCCCTTTCATTTATTTCTAGTGTGCCAATTTGGACAGGTATTATGTCTCCATTTTCTAATGCACCCAAGTAACTCTTCTTATCATAAATATTCAACTGTCTAGGACTTATTCTTCTATATACATATTCTATTCCATTTAAAGTAATCGGTTTTCCCTCCCATTCTATTTGTTTTTTATTAGCGCGAACTGTAAGGTCGCTTTGTTGATTTGCATAATCAGGAACATAAGAAAATTTATTATTTTTGGGGTCTCCGAAATTCATGCATTTACCATTGGAATAAATAAAACAATCAAACGCGGATTCTTTAATTGCATCGGTTAATTGCAAACTCAAATTAGCTTTTATTTCGGATATTTCAAATAATAATTGGTCAGTTGTAATTGGAACTTTTGGTTCTCCTTTTGATAAATCCTTTCTTTTCAACTCAATTGCATCATCTGATTTTAATTGCTCGGGCGATAATACCATTAAATAGACAAATACTTCAACTGTTTGTAGTGCACGAGGTAAATTTTTATGACTGCAAATACGACGCGCACGTCCAATAACTTGTTCTGTTCTAACAGGATGCCAATATGGTTCCATAATATGAACATAACGGGTGTTTCTAAGATTAATACCTTCAGAACCAGATGATGTAATCATAAGCACCTTAATAATTTCACCCATATTATTGTTATTTGCAATCTTCCTCAAATCAGATGCTAGATTGGTTGGAATATAATCCCATTCACCGTTGTAAATACGTCTAGTTATTTCTTTTTCTTCAACTGTTTCAGTTCCAGTATATAAAGCATATGTTGGTTTACCCAAATCTGCTTCAGGAATATCTATTTCCCAAACATCAGAACCATTCTTTTTTATTTTGAATCTAGCAAAACCATTTTTTTCTAATACCAAACTGAAAAGTCCAATACCTTCAAGTGTTCTGAATTGACTGTAAACTAGATGTAAACCCAAATATTCAGGGTCTTTAATATTATCAAGAATATGTAAAAATTTAGGACTGAAACGTGCTAAGGCCTCAGGAGTTAAAAAATCATTAGAGTGTTCTTTGATATTTTTAATAGTGGCCTCAATTCTCTCTTTATATGTGTTTCCACCTAATTTATCCAAAATTTGGTCGCCCTCCTCTTCTCCTTCATGTTCATCGTTGACGTCTACATTAGCTTCTTCTTTTCGTGCATCTTTTAATAATTTTGTAATATCATTTTCTTGCTCATTTGGTTCACCCTCTTCGCGAACTTTTTCAGCAGCCTTGCTCTTTTTGCTCATTGGAAGAGGTCTATCATTCATCACAAAATTGCAATACAATCTTGAAAAAATTCTGTATGTTGAAGTAGCTTCTTTAAACAATTCATCTAATTTTTGTGGTTTTTTAGATGCCTTTTCTAGTTTTCTCTCTTCTCTTCGTGCAGATTCATAAATTTTGAATTGAAAATCACTCATTGGTATTTTAACAACATGATAATCCACTCCCAACGTTTTATTAAACGTTGGTAATAAACTCTCCTGTGCACTCTTAAAATAAGAAGATAGACCAATAATACGACGTTTTAATGCATCAACATTTTTCAATTTTTTTGTTACACTATCAATATATTGGTTTTCAAACAAATCAAAATCATCAGGAAGCGCTTTCATATTTTTTATTTTAATACCATCTGATATAACATCAACATCATTTCTTTTTAAAATACTAATGATTTTTCGTTCAAAATCATCATCACTTATAAAATCACTGTCAAAAATATTATTTCCAGCGTCGTCGCGTTTAACATTGGAGACACCTTTGTAACCGCTATCTTGCTTTATTTTATTTTTAAAACCAAAAGGATTGCGAGTAATAGTAAGAATCTTACTAGAAGGCGAATAATCCAAATAATCAAGTGATTTCTCTCCAAGTAACATTTCTTGGAGTGAATTTCTATCTATTTTTTTAGTTGTTTTAACATTTAAAGGGAAATTCCAGGTTTTGATATATCCTCTTAAAATATTGAAAAGTATTCCAAATTCATTAGGGTAGTTGATAATAGGTGTTCCTGTTAGAAGAACAATTCGTGCATTTTTAGCGCTCATTAAGTATTCATATAATTTAACCGCAAGAAATTTCGGCGAATACTCTTTCTCGCCTCTATCATTTTCGGGCACGACCTTTTCTTTTTTGATTTTATTGACGATTCTACTTATTAAATTGTGAGCCTCGTCAATAATAATCACGGAATTATCAAACAGGTTTTTGGTGAAGCCGGATGTAAGTTCTTCAAGTCGTTTTAAACGTAACCCGTTGTAGTTGATAAATGTATATTTGTTGCGTATCATTTCATTCAATTGGTCGTCCAATGATTTTTTTTCTATGGAAGTTAACTCTTCATAATTAGAAGGCTTTTTAATATTGACAAACCATGCACCTTGTTGTTTTTTAATATATTCTTGCGATAAATTCAAAACGGCGGATAATGTTGTCATTGCCTCAGGATTGGTTTTGACTGACACGAATTCCCAGTATTGATTTTTCTTATACAAAGAATCACCACAATGTTTTAATTCTTCCATATAATTTGTTCTTAAAGAGGCAGGCAACATAATTATGATTTTTTTTGTGTCCTTCATACCCTCTGCAATTGCAATACTACTGCAAGTTTTTCCAGTGCCTAAACCGAAATATAGTAATAATCCACGATAAGGCGTAAACATATTTAAATAATCCCTAACAATTTTTTGATGTGTCATGAGAGAAAATGCTTTATCATCTGTATTACTATTACCAATTGTATCACATGAAATATTTGCATTCATATTTTCTAAATCTTTTTTATATGGTTCAAACAAAGAGTTGATAAAATTAACAAAAATTTCTCTGTTGTTCATGTAATAACTAGAAACCTTGATTATAACAGGAGGATCTTTCTTGGCCAATCTTTGAGACAAAGGAGTGTCGCCAATTTCCACCACATTTTCAGGTCCTAGCACTGCAATACCCTTTTCTACCTTTTTTGTTGTGCGGCCTCTCTTGCCTGGTTCTTTTTTTTCAGTCAATGCGACGACTTCTTCTTCGCCCTGTGGAAGTTCTTCTGCTATGATTTTCTCAACATTTTCGGCACCCTCTTCGTCGGCGTCAGCGTCACCTTCAATAATAAGAAGTTTTTTTTTGGTGATTTTCTTCGCCTTTTTAACAGGTGGTTGGACTTCTATTGGCGCAGGCTGTACAATTGGCTCAGTTTGTTTACTCGCTTCAACAGTCTCCATAATTGGTTTGACTTTAACTTTCGTTTTTTTATTTTCAGTTAATTTCATCAAAAAATCATTACGATTGTAGCCTTTGTTGGTTTCATCTACTACAATCATTTTTGTCACATTCTCAGGACCACCAACTGATTCCTCTGCTTGAACTTCTTCACTCAACTCGCCTTCTTCCTTTTCACCTTGTTTTTCAAGTGGTTTGGCTGGTTGGGTATGTTTCATTCTTGTTTCTCCTTTAATAGCGACTACAACAGGCTTCTGTTCATTTAATGTAGGTTTCGCCATTAATTTTTGTTTCAATTTTTCTAAAGGATTCATTGTTAATGCTTATATAATTCAAATAGAATAAATTTATGCTTTTACAATTATTCTTCACCAAAGTCGCCAATTTCGGGAATGTTGCCAATGTTTGCAATCTCTGCAACATCAATTTTTCCATTGTTTTCTTCTATAATTTTTATTGCCTCATTACATGCAATTTGTTCCGCCTTTCGTTTGATTTTGTGTTGTCCTTCTCCCATGAATAAAAATATCTTGTTATTTTCGGCAACGTAATCGTGTATGGATTTAAATGTTTTAAAATAAGAAATGTGAACAGAATCGTCGTGTGTTACGCTATGAATGGGTTGACCTAGACACAGATAGACACCCATTTTATAGCCCAATTCGGCGTCGTGTTCAATTTCTAAATAATGGGGAGTTACCTTGAATTCTTTTTGAATTTTGACTTGAAGAATATTTTTGTAATTGTCGTCATTGGTAATGAGCGAAATCCAATCAATATGTTTTTCAAAAATATTTTCCACAAATTTTTGCGCCATTTGAAATCCAGGACCAGTAACAAACATGGACTGAAACCAACCATCTTCGTCAGTAACCTTGATTTTATTGAAATCAAGAAAAAGAGCCCCTAAAAATGACTCAAACAAACAACCCAGCTTTTTCAGATTTGTGCGGATTTTCTTTTCCTCTGCGTGTTTGGAAATGATTAACCATTTGTGTAGACCCATTTCTAGAGCGATTTTACCAATGGCTTCATTTTTAACAATGGCGATTTTCTTTTCAGTCATGAAGCCTTCATTTTCTTTTGGGAAACGGCGGTATAAATAATATTTTGTGACCAATTCTAAAATACCGTCACCTAAAAACTCAAGGCGTTCATTTGATTTACTGCTTAATGGCATGCAATCAGGTGGTCGTTCTACAATGGTAATATTTTGCGCGATATTTTCAAAATTAGGTCGTTTTGTGTAAGAGCGATGGACAAATGCGCGCTCATAAAGTGCAATGTTGTTTACCGTTTGGGGTATTCCGTATTTAGAAAGAATACATTTGACTTCATCTAATGTAATCTTAATATTTAATGGGTTAAATGGATTAAATATTAAGCCTTCTTCGGTTTTGATAATGTCGTCGTCGTGTGCTAATTTTACGTCAGTCATGGTGTTGTATATATTTGGGAAGATGCCTTTAAATGGGTTTAGAATATTCTTTTTGTTTTGAGTTGGATGCGTTTGAAAGGGCTTAAAGGTAATGTTAGTAGGTCATATATACCATCCAAATGGAAAATGAAATATGGAAAACTATTGAAGAATTTCCAATTTACGAAGTTAGTAATTTAGGAAGAATAAAAAATTCAATAAGTAAAAAAATTTTACGTGCGACAATAAAATCAGGATATCATAATATTTCTTTAACAAATAGTAATTGTAGGAAAAACTGTAAAGTTCATAGACTAGTTGCTATGGCTTTTATACCTAATCCTGAAAATAAAAGTGATGTCAACCACAAAGATAAAGATAAATTGAATAATAAATTATCAAATTTAGAATGGATGACAAGAAAAGAAAATTGTATCCACAAATCTAAAGATCTTATTTATAAAAGCAACAAAAACAAACCTCTTTTACGTATTGATAGTGAAACCAATGAAATAATAGAAAAATATGATTCAATAGAATTAGCTGGAATGTGGGTGTATAATAATCATCTTACTAAAACAATTCACAACGGTAGAAATGCTATAGGTAATTGTGTAAATGGAATGTCAAAAACTGCTTATGGTTTTAAATGGGGTTATGAAAATAAATATGAAGATTTAGAAAATGAAATGTGGCGAGAAGTTGTTATAAAAGATATTGACATTACTATTTATGGAAATAAAAAATATTATGTTTCAAATTTAGGCAGATTTAAAGATAGTCAAGGATCAATAAGAGATAATTATAAAGTAGGTGAATATGGATACATAAGAGTGTTTGTTTATAATAAAGTATATAGATTGCATCGTTTGATAGCATATGCTTTTTTAGAAAATCTTGATAATAAAGAACAAGTAAATCACATAGATGGCGATAAATTGAATAATAGAGTTGATAATTTAGAATGGGTAACTAATAAAGAAAATCAAATACACAAAGTAAAAACAGGTTTAGGAAATAATTTTACTAGAACAATTATTCAATATGATTTAGAAGGAAATTTAATTAAGGAATTTACATCTATTGTCTCAGCAGCAAAAGAAATGGGGGTTTCTAAGGGTAATATTCAAGGTGTCTTATTAAATAAAAGAAAAACTGCTGCGGGATTTATTTGGAAATATTTAGAAGATGAAAACCCTGATTTTAGTAAAAAGATTACTATAAATAAAAATAGAGGAAGACGAGTGGCTCAATATGATTTAAATATGAATTTGTTAAATATTCACAAATCAACTGCAGATGCTTCTAGAAAAGTAAATATTCATAAAAATAATATTTGGGGTGTGATTTGTAATTTTAGAAAAACTGCCGGCGGATTTATTTGGAAGTATTTAGATTAATATTTTAACATATAAGTTTTTTAAAAATAAAATATATTTGTAATGTATATAAAGATGGTGCTAATGAATTCGAGTAAAAGTGCGCGTAATGCTGCCTCAATTGTAAATAGAACGAACGTGTGCGGTGGCCCAAAAAAAGCCGGCATCGTTTCTCGTCAGGGATTTTTCATGCAAAGTAATGTTTCACTAAGAAGAGGTCCTCAATCTCTTCCATTAATTTGTGTTCCAAACTACACAATCCAAACCCAAAAATACGGTTACAAGGCCACTATTGGCGGCAATATGGGTTAATCTCATGGATTCCCTATTATCATATTTTTCGTGCATTATTTCATACAATTTATGAAATACTATTTAACATTAAAATAATTTAATAACAACTTGTTAAATTATTTTAATCAAAAACTCCATGTTCATCAAAGTTGATTCCCGTGAAAAAGATTTGCAAGCAAAAATGTCGTTCTATATTTCAAGTATTCCCGCGTTTAGAAATTTAAAAGTAATAACAGAAAGTTTACCAATTGGAGATGTCATTATTAGCGGCAATAACAATGAAGATATTTTAATCATAGAGAGAAAATCCATTGTTGACCTGCTTTCTAGTATCAAAGATGGCCGTTATGAAGAACAATCTTACAGGCTAAACGGAGCACCGCTTCACAATCACAATATAATGTATATCATAGAAGGCGATGTAAATAAAATGAACATGTTTCGCGACACCAAATTTGAAAAACTTACACTCTACTCGGCGATTTTTTCTTTAAATTATTACAAGGGTTTTTCGGCAATCCGCACTTTTACATTAGATGAAACGGCACTTTTTATATGTAATTGTACATCCAAATTGATAAAAGGAGAGAGCACGGATAGAAAGGCATTTTATCCAAACAAATGTGCCAACCCAAACAGCGTGCCAATTACCGCATCAGAAACGCTAGAAACAACTGAATTATATGCTAGTGGAAACGTAGATAGTGATGAAAACTCCGAACAAACAGAACAATGCGAACAATCCAATGACGCCAGCAGCAAGGAATATATTGGACTAGTAAAAAAAGTCAAAAAAGAAAATATTACACCTGAAAATATAGATGAAATTATGCTGTGTCAAATACCTGGTGTCAGCACTGCAACAGCAATATCTATTATAAAAAAATTTAGCAATATTGCAAATCTAATAAAATGCTTAGAAGAAAATGAAAAGTGTTTAAGCGACGTTACCAATACAAATAATAAAGGACAATCTAGGAAAATTACGAAAACATCTATAGCGAATATAGTCAAGTTTTTGTTGAAAAAATAAAATCACATATAATTAAAAATTAATAGAATGTATTAATTTTTAATTATATACATATTATAATGACTAGTAAACAAGTAATATTAAACACCAACCAAATGGCATTTTTTATATATAATTTATTTGGACATGATATAACACATGATGGCCATCCTAGTGGTTTAGGTGAAGGGAGATTTTCTAGTGCTATACGAAGTTTAAGTGATACAGCGAAAGGGGTTATGAATAGAAAAGGCGGTAAAAAAAAACAAATAGGTGGTAACCCGCAAGATGAAATACAATATTATCAAAGTATTGGTGAAATGACTAGTAGAAATTCTTTGTTATATAGTGTTGGAAATGAACTAATAACAAATGGAATGTTATACGCAGCAAATATTCCTAGAAATAGCACAAATGAAAAAGTATGGCAAGATATAACTTTCATAATAATAGATGTTAAAACTATTATTGACAATTTTAATAATGGAAAATATTATGATAAAGATGTATTATATCCTGGATTTGTATATTTTAATGATGAAGTAATCAGTCCTTACGATATAGTAGTAAGCTCAACTAGAGCACCTGGAGGGTTAGGAGGTAAACAATATAAAGTTTCATTTCCTGGAAAAAATTTTGAAGTATTAATTACAGATACATCTATTGACTCTATAATATTGAATTATGAAAGCCAAACAATATCTTATTTGAAAGTAAACAATGATAATTTTCAAGGAATAATCAATGCTTTATCAGATGAATTTTTTTATACAAGTTTTAGTGATTATATGAAAACAACATCCTATATAGATATAGATGGTCTTTATCTCTATTTTGTATCATACATTTTAAAGAAAACTGGACCAACACAAAATGCTCAAAATTTTTTTACCAGTATAATTCAATTTACTCAATCGCAAAATATAGCAAATTTTACACAACTTGTTTCCACGTTCAGTTTATACAAAGAGGATTACAATAGTATGTATAATTTATTTGCTTCAAAATATTTAAAACGTGAATACAATGAAGGAGTTGAGCTTGATACTATGGCTGAAATTTTTATAGGTCAAATTGAACAACTACCCAATAATTTTAATAATGAGAAATCTATGCTTTATCAAGCAATTATTACCATTTCCAGTGATCAAACAAATAATCTTCTTAACCAATTATCGTCTGCTTTACAACAGACAAACCCTGATGTAATTAACTATATTATTTTACTAGTAAATTTTTTTGTGATATCAAGGTTATATCTTAATACAAATACAAGTGATTTAAAAGACGATGCAGATTCAATGAGTGGCGGAGCACCTAAAATTTCATATGAACAATATGTAGTTCAACCTGGATTTATAGATATGGTAGTTCAAGGTTTTAACGAATCACAAATTCAAGAAATATTGCATCCTACCAATTTAGAAAATATAGTTGGAATAATTGAAACCAAATTTGCAAATTATGTTGAATTAATAAATAATTTCATACCAAGAGATATTTTGCCGCTAGATTTTGCCCAGCGTTTATATGGAGCTCAATCAAGACCATCATTAAATATAAACGCTATACTATCATTTTTAATAAAGAGTGTACCTTCTGAAGCAGATATTAATTGTTTAACTGAGTTAGATAAATATAAAAGATTTTTGTACAACGATCCTACAACTGTTACTGAAATAAAATTATTTGTTGAAGATTTAATAAAATTATTAGAAAACAAAAATGACTTAAATCCAGACGTTATATTATCTTTATTAATTGGCTATAATAAACCAGAATTACAAAACAAATTATTATCAATATTTGTACAAAATGTATCAGGAGTAGTACAAATATCAACTGAAAAAAAAGCAAAGCAACAAATTGGAGTTCTTAGTAATTTTGAACAATACATAATAAGACAAATAAGAATTGCTTTACTATATTTATTAACTCCTCAACGTTACACTATACCTAAAGTAAATGTGGATGCATTTTTTACAAATTTTACACAAGCGTTGAATGTTTATTCAAAAATTATATCAATAATTACATTGCTATATGAATCAGCACCTGGTTTGACTACATTACAAAAAATAAATTCGTCTTATATGATATCAACTGCTATTTTGGCAGTTAATCACAATATGAATTTGGTTTCACGTTCATTGGGAAAAAATTACATTTTAGACGCTCAAATAAAAATATTGTCAAGCATATATTTACATAAGAATGTATCAGCCGGTAAAACAGGGATGGGAGACATTGACGCTAAATTATTTACCGAATTTCAAAAATGGATTAGTACTGGCTCAAAAGGAGCAGGTGATTTTGCTGGTTCGGCTGGGTTTGTTTTTAATGATAACAAATTATCTGATTCAGAATTTTGGTCTTCGTTAGGAATAAATCAACCATTTCCTGAAAACCAATTGTATTATATAAATAATGCTGTAACGGCAAAGGTAGGTATTCCGCCATTCTTCTGTCCATTTTCTTCTATTATGGATGGTCAAACTACTTGTAATTCTTTAAAATCTGCATTAAAAATGAATGGGGTTGAATATGGAACTATGGATGTTATTATTCGCGATGGAAGTGTTGGAGGAACTACAACAGGTGAAACTATGAGATATCATGTTCGTGTAGAATTAGTCCCTGGTTCATCAAATGTAGTACAAATATCAGCATTTTTAAAAATAGGAAATGACGTTTTAATAAATATCGGTAGATTAGGTTCAACGCCAAATAGCCCACAAGCAGAGCCTCACATTGTTGTGGATTTAAATAGTAAAAGATCGCCTTTAGAAGCATCAGAATGTTTACGAGAAATAATAAATGTAAATGTAGAGTCTTTAGTAAATTCAGACAACAGTATTAAAAAATGGGAAGACTATCTAGAGTTAATAAATTCTAATGATACAACTCCAATTGTGACAACCAGAAATGGACAAAATATTACACCCCAAGAATTAAGAAGGAGAATTGTATCTGCATCATTTAGAAAATCGTTAGGGGATTATTTACAAGAGCTAAATATGACTGTTGAAAATGGAGGTTATGTTGATAGTTATTCAGTAAATGCTGCACCAGGTACGACAATATTACCTCCAAATACCTTTAGACTTGGTTTGTCAAATGATAGACCTTCAGGAATAAGAATAATGCTTCTATTACTTTTTGGTCAAAACAATATTAATCCATCTAGTATTGGAGGTTTTATAAACCCAGATGGTAAATATTTAATAGCAATAAGAAATAAAAAAACAAAGGGAGGGAGGTTCTCAAAAACTTTTAAAAAATATAATAAAAAAAGAAAATCAAAAAAGAGTCTTTTTAAAAAAAATAAAACTCGTATTTTGAGAAAAAAAATATCAAAATAATTTAATACAAACATATATAAATGAACAAACAAATCCTCAATTTACTTTTTATTATAGCAATATGTTTTATAGGCTATCTATTATTTAGAAACCTTGATTTTAAAGAAGGCATGACTAGTGATTCTCCTACCTCAACATCAACATCTTCAACTACAACAAATGGTATCGCGGGAAGTGCACAAAATTATGCAGCAAATATTAAATCCATGACAATTAAAAACCAAGATATGCTTTTAATAAGTAAATATAGAAACGACTATGAAAATGCAATTTTAAATTTAGATGATTTAATCAACACAATGATGTTACAGACAGCATTAACTGTAGATAACTCCAAACCAATGGCTTCAATAGAAAAATTAAACCAATTGAATTCTGCAAAAGGGGCATTAAATAGTGTAATGAAATTTGTAGATGCAAGTAAATAACTAAGACAATAATAAATTATATGAATTATTTATTATTGCTTTATCTAAACACGGATACTCACCTCATTATCTTTGTAATATCCTTTATCAATTAATGATTGTGTAAATTCAGCACCACCCCAATTTTCATCCATTGGGTTTGGACTATAAAGCATATTCTCTTCTTTTGGATTTATTTTATCTAAAGGGGTAGTTGTTCCTACATAAAATGACGTTTGGTCAAAAGCTGGATAAGAATTTTTATTATAAGGAGGATCGTTTCTTGTTGCGTCTACTAAAAGTGTTGGGTTAGGCGGAACAGCGATATTTTTATTCGCTTCTTGTTCTGTTATTAAATTGCCAACTGAACTACCAATACTAGGAGCCGTATTTCCTTGTGAACTTGGAGTTGATACAATTGCAGAGCCGGGTGTAGAACCGAGTGTAGAGCTGGGTGTAGACCCTGATATAGTACTACAACTAGAACTAGGCGGCAATCCACCTTGAGGTTCTGAAACACTTGGTCTTACTTTATAAACTGGGTTACCTTGAGCATCATAAGTATGCTGTAAATAAAGAACAGGACATCTAATACCTTGACTTCTTTGCCAATCTAAAAATTCAGTGTAATCTTCTAAATTTTCAAATTCAACCGGATTTACTCCTGGAACTTTGGCAATTTTAGAATTATATAAATAAAATCTAGCACCTTTTTGAATTAATAAATTAGGACATCTAATACCTCCAGCATTATTTGTCAAACCCTCATGATATTTAGGGTCACTACATTTTGCGTAAAAATATAAACCTATAAAAAAAACTATTATAAATAATAATGTTGGTAATGTCATATATAATATATATATAAATTTTATAAATATATTATATTTTTGTATTTTTATATTGTACATATAATATATAAGTTAGTGTCAATTAAAATCCAAATGATATTTTTACATATTGATCCTACAACTAAAAATACAAAAGAATTCAATACACATTTAAAAAATGGTAAAGACATTTTTGTTTTATTTTATTTGGAAGGTTGTGGACCATGTAATGCAACTAAACCTGAATGGAAAAAACTTCATAATGTATTTGCAAATAACAATAGTCATAATATTGTTATAGCAGATGTAGATCAAGCTGTAATGAAAGAATTTAAAGGTTTGAACATTCAACCAAAAGGGTTTCCTGCTATCTATCACATTAGTAAAAATGGAAAAATGTATTCAGAATATGAAGACGCTGAAATAAGTAAAAAAGATAGAACAATTGATTCCTTTGTAGAATGGATTGAAAAACATATGAAAAAAAGTTCTAGTGAAAAAAAAATGCACGGTGGAAAATGGTCGTTAAAATACAAGCGTAGCATAAATTGTAAACACCCAAAAGGTTTCTCTCAAAGGCAACATTGCAAATATGGAAGGAAAAAACTTCGTTCCATTAAGAACAAAACAAAAACTAAATCTAAGACCAAAAAAAGAAGAGGCTAATTACAGCAAGTGGGTTTTATTTACAATTTTCTTTTGCATATCCAATAACTGCACATGCGATTCTTTTTCCTGCATGTCCAGTTGTCAAACTATCTTCTTGTCCACCTTGACCGCAATCGTCCGGATCAGCATGAATGATGAGTCCACGACCAATTATATTACATTTAGTACCGCGAAGTTTTATAACATCATCAATCATTGTATAAAATGCTTCACCATTCGCATTTGTCTTAAGATTTCCTAAATCACCTACATGTCTCTCTTTCATACCTGGACAACCATGATTTTTATTATAAGGATTAAAATGCGCACACATACTTGTACATTGATCCGTCAAATCTCCTGCTTCATGAACATGAAAACCGTGAAGTCCATTTTTCTTTAATCCACTAATATTGATTTTGATTATTACATTATTCTGTTTCAAATCTTCAACAAAATGAACAACACCCTTAATTTTACCCGAATCAAAAACAGCAACGGCAACAACAGGTTTATTACTCATATTATACAATATAGTATAAATTATTATAAATATTATTGCTATTGTAACTAATGTTATAAAAATATTTGTTGGTGTTATATACTTTTTTGTAATAAGCATTTTTATTATTATAATATATTTGAAATTATTATTTTATTTTACAAAAACTAATTTATTTATAAATAAAAATGAATTATTTAAATGAGATAAACGGATAGTTATATATTATACAATAACAACAACTATCAAAATGGAACATATTTTTAGAGTTTTTGACTTTAATGTTTATAATGAAAAAGATTCTACAACAACTGATTCAGGAAGCGAAGATAATAAAAAACAAAGAAAAGACTCAAATGCATTTTTGATTCAAATGTTTGGATTAGATGAACAAGGTAAAACTTGTTCTATTCAAGTAGAGGATTTTAAGCCATTCTTTTATGTAATGGTAAATGACAAATGGAATACTGTTACCAAAAATAACTTTTTGACTTTTATTAAAAAAAAAATAGGCAAATACTATGAAGATTCTATTACTGATTGTATTATTATTAAACGCAAAAAATTATATGGTTTTGATGGTGGAAAAGAGCACAAATTTATTAAATTTGAATTCAAAAACATGGGGGCCTACAACAAGGTAAAAAATTTATGGTATAGTGACTACAACAAAGGTCATCATTTATTTAAAAACGGTTTATTCTTTGAAAATACAAACATAAGACTATATGAGGCGAATATTCCACCTTTGTTGCGTTTATTTCATATTCGTGATATTAGTCCTTCCGGTTGGATTGCTTTACCAAAAAAGAAAACAATTGAAATAACAGATAACAAACGAACATCGTGTAATTATGAATTTATTATTAACTATAAACACATTGTAGCTTTGAATGAAAAAGAGATTCGTGTTCCTTATAAAATAATGAGTTTTGATATAGAGGCTAGTAGTAGTCACGGTGATTTTCCAGTCCCTATCAAATCATATAAAAAATTAGCGACCAATATTGTAGAGTATTTTGAAGGTTTAAAAATGGAAATAACAAAAGAATTATGCAAAAATATTTTGCGACGCATTATTTTGACTGCGTTTGGATACGAATCAATGCCAAATATTGATTTAGTTTATCCAAAAATTCCACCAAAAACAAAAAAGGATGTTGAAGAAATGTGTGAAAAATGGTTAGAAGGACTTGTTCGTACGAGTAACAACAGTGACAATTGCGAAAATACGCAACTAATAACAATAGAAGAAATGTTTGAAAAGATGAATAATGCGCAAGACGACGGAGAAGAAAACTTCGGTTTTTATAATAAAAAACACATTAAACAATATACAGATAAACAATCTACAATCGTAGATATTTTATGTGATAAAAATTTTGAACGAGATGGTAAATTATTTGAGTTGAATACTTCTTTAAACGCATGTTTTCCAAAATTAGAAGGTGATAAAGTAACATTTATTGGTTCTACTTTCATGAACTACGGAAACCAAGAACCCTATAAAAACCATTGTATTGTTTTGAATAGTTGTTCTGATATGCCTATACAAAACAGTATAATTGAATCTTACGATACAGAACGCGAAGTGTTATTAGCTTGGCAAGATTTGGTTCAAAGAGAAAATCCTGATATTGTTATTGGATACAATATATTTGGGTTTGATTATGAGTTCATGTTTAGACGGGCTGAAGAAACAGGTTGCGTAGATGAATTTTTAAAATTATCACGAAACAATGATGAGATTTGTGGAACTAAAGATAAAGATACAAATAAATTGAAAATTGAAGAAAGTAGCATACAGATTGCAAGTGGTCAACATGATTTAAAATTCATTAAAATGAATGGACGTTTGCAAGTAGATTTATACAACTTCTTTAGACGTGAAGAGAACTTGACCTCATACAAATTAGATTATGTTGCAGGTCATTTTATTGGAGATTACATTAAAAGTTATGAGCATTCTACCTTCAAAACAGAAATTAAAACAACAAACTTGACTGGTCTTTTAGAGGGTAGTTTTATTCATTTGGAAGAAATTGGTCATTCAGTTGATTATTATGATGATGGTGCAAAGTTCAAAGTAATTTCTATCAATAAAGATGAAAACAAATTTAAAATAGATGGAATTGTTAATCCTGATATGAATAAAAAGGTCCGTTGGTGTTTGGCAAAGGATGACGTAACTCCAAAAGATATTTTTAGAATGACAAATGGCACAGCTGACGACAGATCTGTGATCGCAAAATATTGTATTCAGGATTGTAACTTGGTTCATTATTTATTTAATAAAGTAGATGTGTTGACTGGTTTCATAGAAATGGCAAAAATTTGTAGCGTTCCGATCAATTTCTTGGTAATGAGAGGTCAGGGTATTAAATTAACCAGTTATGTTGCTAAGAAATGTCGTGAAAAGCGCACATTAATTCCTGTTATAGAAAAAGGCGATTTAGATGAGGGTTATGAGGGCGCGATTGTTCTTGACCCCAAATGTGATTTATATTTGGACAATCCAGTTGCATGTGTGGATTATGCTTCTTTGTATCCAAGTTCTATGATTAGTGAAAACTTGTCTCATGACAGTAAAGTATGGACCAAAGAATATGATTTGGCAGGAAATTTGATTAAAAATGGTGAATGGGGTGAAAAAGATGAAAACGGTAATTTTATATATGACAATTTACCTGGTTATGAATATGTAAATATAACATATGATACATTTAAATATGTGCGTAAATCGCCAAAAGCTGCAGCTGAAAAGGTAAAATCAGGAACAAAAATATGTAGGTTTGCTCAATTTCCTGAAGGCAAAGCAATCATGCCGTCTATTTTAGAAGAATTATTAATGGCTAGAAAATCAACGCGTAAGATGATACCACAACAAACAGATGACTTCATGAAAAATGTCCTTGATAAAAGACAATTAGGATACAAGGTTACCGCAAATTCATTATATGGACAATGTGGTGCAAAAACAAGCACATTTTATGAGAAAGATATTGCAGCATGTACAACTGCTACAGGTAGGTTGCTTTTGACTTATGCTAAAAAGATAATAGAAGAATGTTATGGAGATGCAATTTGTAATACAGAAAAACATGGTCCTGTATTAACAAAAGCAGAATATATATATGGCGATAGTGTTGCAAATTACACACCTGTTTATATTAAACACAATAACAAAATTGAAGTAATAACAATTGAAAAATTAGCAAAAAAATATGGTGGCGACAATTGGGTTGTTTGTAGTGAACCAGGTAAACAAGAAAAAGAGTTTTGTGAATTAACATATATTGAAACCTGGACCGAAAAAGGTTGGACTAAATTACATAGAGTAATACGTCACATGTTAGCACCTCATAAAAAAATGGTTCGGGTAGTGACTCCCACATCTATAGTTGACGTTACAGACGACCATTCATTATTATTAAAGGATGGTAAAGAAATATCGCCAAAAGATATTAAAATCGGTACTGAATTATTACATCATAGTCTGCCTTTCATTAGTAACCCTGAAAAATATGTTATCAATATATTTGACCTTTCAATGCCATCAAAACAAATTGAAATGGCTCGGTTCATTGCTTATTATCAAGCAATGGGTGTTTGTACCAAAATAATTAAAGTAAATGGCTCTGATACACCTAATTTGTATAAAGTAGAACTGTACAACAAATATTTAATTGATGAACACGATATAAAAAATAGTAATATTGTTAATAGTTTGAATGAAATATCATATGAAGGTTATGTTTATGATTTAACAACTGATAATCATCATTTTGCTGCAGGTGTAGGAAACATGATTGTTCATAATACTGATTCAGTATTCTTTACATTTAATTTACAAACACCTGAAGGAAAACCAATTCGTGGTAAAGAAGCATTGGAAATCACAATTGAATTAGCCCAAGAAGCAGGACATTTAGCATCAAGTTACCTGAAAGGTCCTCACGATTTAGAGTATGAAAAGACATTTATGCCGTTTTGTTTATTGTCAAAGAAACGATACGTTGGAATGCTATATGAAACTGACCCAAATAAATGCAAACGTAAAGAAATGGGAATTGTATTAAAGCGAAGGGACAATGCACCGATTGTGAAAGATATTTATGGAGGTATTATAGATATTTTAATGAAAGAACAAAATATCAGCAGAGCAATAGAGTTTTTGCAAAATTCATTACAAAATATAGTAGATGAGAAGTATCCAATGGATAAATTAATTATTACAAAGTCGCTGCGTTCAGGTTATAAAAATCCACAGTCTATAGCTCATAAAGTGTTAGCAGATAGAATGACTGCGCGAGATCCAGGAAATAAACCCAGTTCAGGCGACAGAATACCATTTGTTTATATCAATACGACAAATAAGAAAGCTTTACAGGGCGAAAAAATTGAAACCCCAAATTTTATTAAAGAACATGGTTTGAAAATAGATTACTCGTTTTATATTACGAATCAAATTATGAAACCAGTGCAACAAGTATTTGCACTGGTTCTTGAAAAAATATGGGAAATACAGAAAAAAACAAATACAAAAATGAAAAAATACAAACTAGAAAAAGAAGCTCTTGTAAAAAAATACGCTGATGATTATGAGAAATGTCAAGATAAAATAGATGATTTACGTAATAAGGAAATAAAAGCGTTGTTGTTTGATAAATATTTAAGAGAAACGAATAATGAAAAACAAGGAGTAAAAAGTATTACTAGTTTCTTTGCATTGAAAATATAAAAGATACAAAATAAATTGGTTATAATAGTTATTTATAAAAATTGGATCATTGTGATTTTTTATATCTCACCTTCTACTTTCTCTCCTTCTGTTAGCTGAAAATAAAGAATTAAATAGTTGTGATGTATTATCTAATGTATATTCTATATTATTATTTGATAAATCAGTTAAAATTTCTACAAATAGTGTTTCTATTGAGTTATTATTTACACGATTTTGTTCGTTTGTATGTTGATTATTTGCACTATCTACGCGTTCACCTGCATCTTCTTGTAGTTGTTCATCTTGTTGATTAGTATTATTATTATTATTATGATTATTATTATTAGGATTATAATCTCTAATATCATATCTACAAACAGGGCATTTACAATTACTATTAAACCAAGACATTAAACTATTTGTATTAAAAATGTGTCTACAGTGTCTAATCATCGTGACACTGGATGTATCCATAAATGGCTCCAACGAAATTGGACAACTGTTATTAATAGGGTCTAAAATATCACCATAAACAATATTTCTTGTGGCATTTTCTATTTGAGTTTGTGTAGGAGTGACATTAATTGGCTCTAAAAAAGAGTTTAAAATTCTTGAAAATTGATTACTTAGATTCGCATTTGCACTCGTACTTGTAGTGTTTGTAGCGTTTGCATTTGTATTCGGAATTGTAAATAATTGTAAATCATCTATATAATATGGAATATTATCAATGTAAACACGTCTTTGGCTATTACCATTAATATTTTCACTGTTTTGAGTTGGCCTATTCCTATTTCTATTATTATTATGGTTGCGGGTGTAAGTATAAGTTCTACTATTATTAAGAGGTGTATTTTGTCTTCTTCTATTATTGAATACATCAATTAATTGACCTGTTATTTCATTATTTTGATCCATCAAATGATGTATAATTCTTAAATTATCATTATACATCGTATTCAATATATTAATAAATAATATATCAGAATTGCTCATATCACCAAATAAATTACTATTTGTGTTTGTATTATTAGATGCCATATATATATAACAATATATATATAAATTATATAAATTATATAATAAATTATATTTTAAATAAGTTTAAATGTATTGTTATAATAATTAATTAATAATATGAATAATGAAACAATATTTGCCAAAGAAATTTATAAAAATAAAGGGTTGAGCGGGTTAGCTAATTTAGGTAATACTTGTTTTATTAATTCGTGCATTCAAATTATATCTCATACATATGAATTGAATGAATTATTGAACAATGAAACAATTATTAAAAAAATAAAAAACAAATATGATTCAGCTTTATTAATAGAATGGAATAATTTGCGAAAAATGTTATGGGAAAATAATTGTGTAGTAGCTCCTAATAAATTTATTAAAACCATTCAAAAAGTTGCAGAAATCAAAAAAATTGATATTTTTACAGGATATTCCCAAAATGATGTATCTGAATTTCTGTTATTTTTAATTGATTGTTTTCACAACTCTTTATCTAGAGAGATCAAAATGAACATTTCAGGAAATCCTGAAAATGATATGGACGAATTAGCAATAAAATGTTTTAATATGATTAAAAATATGTATACAAAAGAATATTCTGAAATATGGAATATGTTTTACGGTGTTCATGTTTCAGAGATCGTATCAATTGAAACCGGCGCAAAATTAAAACAAACACCTGAACCATATTTTATGATTGATTTACCTATTCCACAAGACAATAAAAGCCCTTCTTTGATAGATTGCTTTAATTTATATATTGAAGGCGAGGAATTGAAAGACGAAAACGCATGGTTCAATGATGAAACAAAGGAAAAGGTAAATATTAGGAAAAAAATTTTATTTTGGTCTTTTCCAAATATTTTAGTAATTGGTTTTAAAAGATTTAATTCAAGAAATCAAAAAAATCAAATATTTATTGATTTTCCATTAGATGATTTAGATTTATCAAATTATGTTATTGGTTACAAAAAAAAATCTTATGTTTATGAATTGTATGGTATTTGTAATCATTCAGGGAGCGTATATGGAGGGCATTACACATCTTATGTAAAAAATGCCAATGGCAAATGGTATCATTTTAATGATACCAGTGTAATAGAGGTTTCATTAATTGAAGCAATAGTTTCAGCGAAAGCATATGTTCTTTTTTATAGAAAAAAACAAATTCAATGATAATATAGTATATATTATATATATTATATATGGAAGTAAATACAACAACAACAACAGATCCATTGAATATGTACAATTATGTAAATAATTTTGTTTTAAACCCAATTGTTTTTATCATAATTGTTTTGGTGATAATTTGCTATTTAGTTATATTTTCTTCTTTAGGAAATAATAATGCGGACGGACAAATAAATTCAGAATCTACAAGTAGCAACTATGGACAAAGTTATTTAGGTATTTTAGTAATTGTTATCTTAATTATTTTAATTTTAATAAATGGTTTTCAATATTTTTTTAGTATAAATGTATCTGCTTATTTAAAAAACTTATTTACAAATAAGCCAGAGATTGATATTGTAGTTAATCAGACGCAACCAGACCCCGAAGCAAATCCATCTGTTCCTGAAATAAAATTTAGAAAACAAGTATTTAATGTACCTGGAAATCATTATACTTACAATGATGCAAAAGCAATATGTAATGCATATGGTGCAGAATTAGCTACATATCAACAAGTTGAATCTGCCTATAAAAATGGCGGCGAATGGTGCAATTATGGGTGGTCTGACGGACAAATGGCACTTTTTCCGACGCAACAGCAGACCTTTGATAATTTGCAAAAAATAAAGGGGCATGAACATGATTGTGGGCGTCCAGGAATCAATGGAGGATACATGGCAAATCAAAATATTAAATTTGGAGTTAATTGTTATGGTAACAAACCAAAAATAACACAAGACGAAGAAGAGTTGATGAAAACTGCGTCACCTTATCCAAAAACAATGCAGGAGATTGAATTTCAGAAAAAAGTTGATTATTGGAAAAATAAGATAGGAGACATTATGGTCTCTCCTTTTAATTATAATATGTGGGGCGAAGCATAAATATTTTCAATTATTTTAATGTTTTATAACCATATTTTCAATATTGTAGTAAGAAATAAAAATAAAAATAAAAATTAGAAAACAGTAAACTAACATCAGATATTTCATTAGTAAATGTAAATTATGTATGATAAAACTAGTATTATTAGTATTTTCAATTTGAATTTCATTTTCTTGAATTTCATTTTCTTGAATTTCATTTTTAATCATACTACAAAGACAAATAGGACATTTGTTATTTTTTACATACCAAATATGCAAACAATACTCGTGAATCCATCCATCGCATAAGCAGTCTTTAGTGTAAAAATTATTTTCTATTCTAATACAAATATTATCAGAATTATCATTTATTTCTAAACATATTAGGCAGTCATTATTATCACTATTATCAATATTATTAGTATTATATTTATAAGAATCATCAAAATAATGATTACTTGCTGGAAAATACATACAATTTGTATAAATTATATAATAAAATATATACAAATTACTTTTTATTTTTTATTATAATTTTTTGCTAGATTTTTTGCTAGATTTTTTGCTAGATTTTTTTGCTAGATTTTTTTGTTGCATTTTTTTTTGTTTTATTAATAGTTTTAAAATTTTTTTTTGAAGTTTTTTTATTAGAAACCTCATAGTCTTTCATTTCCGTTTTATCAACTTTAACTAAATTTAATAATTTATCATGTAACGCTTCTTCCATTACTTCATCGTCATCTTCCTCCACAGTACGTTTTTTATTAGTATTATACATGACACCATTAGCACCACCTTCATATAAAACGCCATTTTTATAATTATATGAAAGACTCCAATTAGGTATTACTAAATTATTAAATAAATCGGAAACTTTCTCTCCTCCTATTTGATTCACATTAGCATTAGCATTTACATTTACATTGTTATTATTCAGAGTGATAATAGGAGACAAACCATTCTTCAACATTATAGAATTGACACTAAATCCACCACTATGAATTTCGCCATCATTATTATAAATCAATTCATCAGGTCCAATATAGCTATGATTCAAATTCATATTATTATATAAAATAATCCAATATTAATTAATTATTATAATATCGCTTTAATTCTGGAACAATTTTACACTCTCTATTATTTTTAACATGATTTATAATAGCATTAACTTGCTCTTTGTTTTTTATAATTTCTCCTAAAGATTTTTCAAGATATTTGAAGGTTAAAGGAGATGCGATTTTAGTGTTAACAAATTTTAATTTACCATCTGTAGTTTTTATTGTAGTATTAGTTAAATTATTGTTTATTGCGTGTTGAGACAAATTTTCCTCAACGTTATCTCTCTTATTACGTAATTCTTTCAGTTTTTCATTGTATAATTTAATTTGATTGTCAAGCAATACCCACTGTTGTATAGTTTGTTCAAAATTCATTTAATAAAATATTATTTTAAAATATATATTTAAATTATTTATACAATGAATATACAAAATAATATTTTCAAAGATAACTCAGTAAATCAAAAATCAGATAAAGTAAACATTATATGTAAACGTGTTTGTTTGTTTACAAATGCACGAGATGAAAAACATATTAGAGAATGGGCAGCGCATCATTTATTGATTGGATTTAGTAAAATCATTATTTTTGACCATAAATCTACAACCCCTCTGAAAGAAGTATTTAAAAATTTTGATAAACGTGTTAAAATTATTAATGTATCACATATAGAAGGAGCAATAAAAATGGTTTTAATGTCTAAAGCTGCTAAAATAGCGCAGTTATTAAAAATGGATTGGATGATTTATTTAGATGCTGATGAATTCATAATTTTGAATAAAAAATTTATTGGGATTAAACATTTGTTGTCTGTATATAATCACGCAGATTCATTAGGTATTAATTGGCTAATGTTTGGTTCAAATAATTTAGAAAAAGACCCTGATGGGTTAATTTTAGAAAATTATACAAAATCTGATTCATCATTAAATGAACATTTAAAGTCATTCACAAGACCAACAAAAATAATTAATGTAACTAATCCTCACTATTATAATATTAATGATATATTTAGATATTTTACAGTGGACAATCAAAATTTACAAGGAATATATCATTTTAGTAAACCTAATATTAGTTATTTAAACGCGCCTGCTTATATAGGACATTATGTAAATCAATCTGAAGAGACCTATATTAAAAGAAAGGTCAACTTACCAAGAGATGATAATGGTGAAAAAAGACACCAAGAAAATATTAAAAATATTCATAATCAGTTTAATTCAATTGAAAATACTTATCCAAAAAATAAATATGCAGGTAAAATAAAATTATTTTTAAAACAATATGGTCATGACTTTTAATAATTTGTTTACTTGTTTACTTGTTTACTGGTTTACTTTGTTAACGTTACAAAGAATGTTTGTAACGTTATTTTCTAATATTATTTATTATTTATTTGTATCTACGACGACTTTTTGTAGTGCTATTATGACTTTTATTTCTTCTATATTTTTGTTGCATTCCTAAAAGAGTAAATGGAACAATTGCTTGGTTAATAACTTGTCCAAGAAATCCTCCACGTCTTTTTTTTGTACGGTGCACGCGTCTATGTCTGCGCTTTGTACCTGCAGATTGAATTAAAGATAAACTACTAGCATTTGGTGCGCCTACTAAGTTAGCATTTTGTCCTTGGGCTCCAATGCTCATATTTCCTTGAACAGATGCATATGGTCCACTTTGTGAAAATACTCTATCATATTGGCTATTTTCAGTACCATTTACATAGCTACCATATGAACTTGCAGAACTATATAGAGAAGAACCGGTACCACCTCTCATTTTGTGTTTACGTCTGCGTCCTCCTTTTGATGGTGCACTGTAAGGCAGATTAGGATTACCTGGTTGACTTGCGCTAACATTTGGAGTTTGACCTCCTCTTTTATGTCTTCTATGAGCGGTTTTTCGTGCCATTTATATATTAACGAATGAAAATAAAATAATTAATATACAAAATAAGTTTACAAACTACCTCCTAAATATTACAATAATTTAGTAAGGTTATTTTTATTTCGCAAAATATAAAGTAGAATTACCAATATTGCTAAAATCATAATAAAAATCATAAATACCAATGTAACTGTAATATAAATATAAGGATTTATTTCATATAAAATAAAGTCAATAACTGGTTTTAACAATAATTTAAACTCATTTTTAACGTCATCTCTTTTTAAAATATCTAAACATTGTTGAACAATTGATTCCTTCATAGGAACAAAATAATATATATTTTATTAATATATATTATAACTTTTATTAACTTGAATACGAATAAATAATGTTGTTATATATTAATTAAAAAATCTTTGGATAAATTTTTTTTCGTCTTCTAAATGATTTGCTTTCCAATTATAATACATGTGTATAGCAAAACCATTTTTAATAAACAAATGTTTCATATTATTATTCCAGCAGTATTTATTTAATGGAACTTCTTCAAAAGCGTCAACGTATAGTGATTGATCAAAAATTATTTTTTTGTATATTTCATTTTTAATACAAAATATACTATTACAGAGATATGGAGATTTATCATCATAAATAATTTCTAATTCTGAATTTTCTTCTAAAAACCGTTCTTTATTTTTAATAATGTATTCATTTAAATATTGAAGTGATTCTTCATTTACTCTAATTGGATGTATCCCTTTGTAATGGTGACTCATTGATTTCACATTTTTAAAAAAGGCCTCTTTATCCCATTTCAAAGAATCTAATGTGTTTTTGTTTAAAAATCCATAATTTGCTCCACAAAAATTATCTTTAAATTGTGTTTTTAAAAATAAATTTTCAATTTTTTCTTGAGCTTCTAAGTCTAAAAATTGTTCTTTAAAATATTCAACGCCTGGTATTCCAGACGTTAATACTGGTCCAATTGTTAAATTATCACTATTTTCTAATAATTTTAGATTATCAATCATAAAATCTAGTGTATTTGCTTTTATAAAAAGATCATTGTCGCATTTCATAACATATGGAAAATTATTAATATCTGCATAGTGTGATGCATAGTGAACTTTTCTTAAATAATTATTATTAGCTTCTACATTAAATGTATCAAATTGTATGTCATTATATGTATTATTTATTAAATTACTATAAAAATCATTGTCATTATTATGAGTAATAATTAATAATTTCCATAAATCCTTTTTGTTTGATTTATTAAGCATTTCAATAAAATGCGGGAATGTGTAATGTCTTGTATTATCAGTTAAATAAAATAATAATAGTTTCATTTATTCATTTAATAATTTAATAATATTTAAGTTGATATTTCAATAAATATTTAAATATCAACTTAAATATTTATTTAGAGTTAAATTAATAAAATGAATAAAAATTTTATTTTCATTCATGCCGCAATTCTACCAAAATGCAATGAAAGAATCATTCAATATTTAGATATTATCAAAAATAGTCAACTTATATTATCAGTTGAAAAAATTTTTATTTGTTTTATTGGAAAAGATAATATTTCAATAGATGATGAAATAATTTCAAAATATAATAATAATAAAAATAACATTGTATTATGCAAAATATCTGAAAATTTAGCAGATTATGAATTACCAACACTACAATTTATATATAATTTTTGCGTGGAAAACCAAGAAGATAATATATTGTATTTGCATACAAAAAATGTTGGAAAAGAAATTAATATGTGTATTGAAGACCAAATAGAATATATGTTACATTTTTTGGTTAAAAGATGGGATAAATGCTTAGAAAAATTAACAAATAGTGATACTTGTGGGGTTGATTTGAGAGGCGACCCTACGTTACATTTTTCTGGAAATTTTTGGTGGGCAAAATCATCGTATATTACTACATTACCTTCACCAAATGAATTTAATAATTTAGAAAAATATTCAAACCCATTAAATTCTTTAAGACATAACCAAGAATTTTGGATATGTTATAACAAAAACAAAAACCATTGTTCTTTATGGGACTGTGGAATTAATTGCTACGAACGTCATTTACATCGTTATGGTAAAGAATTGTATGATATTTATTGATTTTCTTATTTACCTTTATAATAATATTACTTATTTTTTTATAATAGCAGCTGTTTTTCCATTTCCTAAATTAACAAAATCGTAATTTACGTTTATACTTTTACACCTTTTCTCATTTAAAACGCCCATTTTATAGAGCAAAAAAATAAGAAAGTGCAAAATCAAGAAGAATTATTTATGAGTTTTCATTTAAAATGGGCGTTTTAAATGAGAAAAGGTGTAAATATTACTGCGTTATCGCATGTATAGTCATATTCACAAGGTTCTGTTAAACCTTCAAATGTATCATATAAATATATATCACGTATCTGGTTGTTTTTCATTAATTCATTAATCCAAATATGTTCAAATTCACCTTCATATACACCACATTCAACAATTACACCCTCAATATTATTACTTAATATATATTTGATAGCATTTGCACCGTCCATTATATTATATAATATAATATATAATATATATATATATAAATAAATAACGCTTAAATATTATATTATATAATTTGTAATGTTAAACGATATTCTTGCTAAAATAACATTTAATAAAATAGGTGTTGAAATTGGAGGTCCTTCTCCTACAGGAAATATTATTTACCAAAGTGCACATAATATAGATAATGTAATTTTTTCAAAAAATACGGTTTGGAGTAATCACTCAGAAGAATATAATTATTATCCTGATAAAAAAGGTAAGGTTATAATTAACGATGCTGTAAATATTTCACAACTAGAAAACAACAGTTATGATTTTTGTTTTGCTTCACATTGTTTAGAACATATTGCTAATCCACTAAAAGCAATAAAAGAATGGTTAAGAATAATTAAAAATAATGGTTATATAATTATTATTGTTCCTGAAAAATCTATATGTTTTGACCATAAGCGAAATTACTCAAATTTCAATACATTATTGTCACAATATGAAAAAAATGTAGGTGAAGATGATTTATCTACACTTCCTGAAATTTTAGCAAATCATGACTTATCTATGGACCCAGCTGCAGGCGATTTAGGTCAATTTACAAAAAGAAGCTTAGATAATGTTAATAATAGATGTCTTCATCATTATGTTTATAATCCTGAACTATTAATGGAGATTTGTAAATTTTATAACTGCGAATTTACACATACAATTACAATTGGGTTAGACATATGGTTTATAATGAAAAAAAATGATATTTTAGATCCTTGAAAAATTGTAAATGATAAAATCGTTTGAAAATAATTAATTTTATATATTATATTATATTATATAAAATTAATGTCTAGACTTATTGATTTGGTTGATAATGCAAAAACTGATAAAAACACGTGTCATAGCTACTTAAATAGTTATGAATATTTATTTGAAAGTAAAAAATTTGAAAAAAATAATATACTTGAAATAGGAATAGGTGCACCATTAGAAAATAAATCTAATGGTGGAAGTATAAAATTGTGGTGCGATTATTTTCCTAATTCAATTATTTATGGATTAGATATATGCGACATTTCAGTTGTTAATGATAATATTATTAACAAAGATAGAATTAAATTATACACATCCATAGATGCATATGATACCACATTTATTGAAAGAGAATTTACTAATAATAATATAAAATTTGATATTTTAATTGATGATGGACCACATACATTAGAAAGTATGATTTTTTTTGTAAAACATTATTTACCACTATTAAATGATAATGGAGTATTAGTAATAGAAGATGTTTCTGATATGAATTGGATTAATATTTTAACAGATAATACACCCGAAGAATATAAACAGTATATTGAATGCATAGATTTAAGACATGTTAAAAATAGATGGGATGATATTATGTTTGTAATTAGAAAAACTAAATGAGGAATAATTACTAGAAAATAATAATATTTTTAATTATATGAATATTATTATTCCAATAGGAGGTAAAGGAGAAAGATTTTTACAAAATGGTTATAAAGAACCTAAACCACTAATTAATATTTTAGGAAAACCAATGATTCATTATGTATTGGACAATTTAAATTTATCTCAAGAAGACAATGTTTTTATTATTTACTATAATATTGAACCAACACTATTCAATAATACTATAAAACAAAAGTATCCTAATATTAATTTAATCAAAATAAATCATCAAACAAAAGGTGCTGCTGAAACTATTTATGAAGGACTAAAAACTATTGAAACATTGACTAATAACAAAAAAACTATGCTTTTTGATTGTGATACTTTTTATACAACAGATGTAATTTCAATATATAGAGATATCAATGAGAACGCAGTTTTCTATACATTTAATAACGAAGAAAACCCATTGTATTCTTATATTTCATTTGATTCTGATAATATTGTAAATTCTATTGCTGAAAAAAAGAAAATAAGTGATAATGCAAATACTGGAATTTATTGTTTCAATGATATTTCAGAATTATTTGAATTTTCTAAGTACGTGGTTGAAAATAATATAACATTCAATAATGAACCATATACGTCTTGTATAATTGATAAAATGATAAAAAACAACAAGGTATTTGTAGGGGTTGAAATAAGCAATACAAATGTATTTAATCTCGGTACTCCAAAACAATTAGAAGAATATATAAAAAATACCTATATTTTTCTCTTTGATTTAGATGGAACACTTGTTTTATCTGAGAATATATATTATGGAGTATGGAAAGAGATTTTAAATGAATACAATATTGAATTAAATGAAGAAACATTTAAAAATTATATATCTGGTAACAATGACGAAATAGCTATTAAATATTTATTACGAAATGTTGATGTTTCTATAGATAAAATATCAAAAAAAAAAGATGCATTATTTATTAAACACTTGGACAAAATCAATATAATAAATGGCGTAGAAGATTTTTTACGACAATTGAAAGTAAATGCTCATAAACTAGCTGTTGTAACAAATTGTAACCGCGTGGCTTCAGAGAATATTTTATCTCATTTAAAAATTGGTAAATTTTTTGAATTTATTGTTATAGGTAATGAGTGTAATAATCCAAAACCATATCCAGATCCTTATATCGCAGCAATACAAAAATTTGATGGAGATAATAAAAAAACAATCATTTTTGAAGATTCTAAAACTGGTATATTAAGCGCCAATGGAGCATATCCTAAATGCATTGTTGGTATTGAATCAAGTTATACAAAAAAAGAATTATTAAATTATGGTTCAAATTTGACTATAAAAAATTTCATAAATTTAGATATCGGACAATTTATTAATGCTGATAATAATAATAATATTAAAAATGAAGAACTTAAAAAATGTATAATAAATTCTGTAAATTTTTCAATTCAAAATATTGAAATCAATAACAACAAGTTAAAAGGCGGCTTTATATCTGACGTAATTGATGTTAAAATTAAAACATCTGGAAATACTTTAATAAACTGCGTTGCAAAATTAGAAAATTCATGTGAAAATTTTCTAACAGAAATGTCAAATGCATTAGATTTATATGAAAGAGAATATTACTTTTATGAAAAAATATCAAACAATATCCCTATCAAAACTCCAAAATTTTATAGTATAATTTGTAAAGATAACAAAAAGATTGGGCTTTTACTTGAAAATATTAATAATGACAATTATAAATTAAATTTGAACTTAAATAGTGAAAATATAAATGTATCGCTTGATGTTATTGAATCAATAGCAAAAATGCACTCTACATTTTGGGACAAAAATACAAGTAAATTTATTAAATTGAAAAAAAATAATGATAAACAATTTAATCCTTCGTGGAATGAATTTATTATTTCAAGATGGGTGAATTTTAAAAATAAATGGATTCATTTGTTAACAAAACAACAAGTAGAGATAGGTGAATTTATTGTAAAAAATTTTTTAAATATTCAACAAAAACTTAGTGATAAAAATTTAACGTTATGTCATGGTGACGTTAAATCAGCTAATATTTTTTATAAGATATTAGATAATGATAAATATGAACCTTTTTTTATTGATTGGCAATATATAATTTTAGGAAAAGGGGTTCAAGATCTTGTTTTTTTTATGATTGAAAGTTTTGAAATAAATAAAATGAAAATATACAAAAATTTGTTCAAAGAATATTATTATGTAAAACTTATAGAAAATGGTGTTGATTATATAAAAAGTGATTATGAAACTGATTTTGAGTACGCTAGTTATTATTTTCCTTTTTTTGTAGCAATTTGGTTTGGTACAATATCAGAAGATGAATTAATTGACAAAAAATTTCCACATGAGTTTATTAAAAAACTTTTTAATTTTTATGTAATCTAAAGTGAATTACAAATTTCAATAAATTTTTGGAGCGTTTTCTTATCTATTTCTGTTTCCCAGTGAGTTTGTTCTTTATATTTTAATAATTTTACACTTGAAAATTTGTTACACTTTATAATTATTCCATTTGCATTAAGCGTTCTAGAAAAATAAAAGTCTTCCCCTTGACCCCAAGATAACTCTTCATTTAATTTAAATTGGTCAGTTATTCGTTTTTTAATAACATAATATGAACCTGAAATATACATATATTTATTAGTTTTAATATTATTTTCAAAATCATATGGAAGTAATCTGTTGCATTCTAAATGTTCATCTATATCTCTTACATTTTTATATTTACCACCATCAATTCTACCAGTATAAAGTGTGTAATCTCTAAAACGTCTACCATCATGATTTATTATTTTATTAACACACCAATCAAAATCATTTCCGAATTTTAAAAATCCTTTATACCAATCGTCTTCAAATTTTATATAATCATGTAAAAGAACAATGTTTTCATATTTGGCGTTTTCACAAATGATATTTTTTTTTCTTGTTATCCAATTTTGTTTAATATTTTCATTAAATTCATAAATGATAATATTATCACCTACATCAATTTTAGTATTACCTACAATTATAATTTCAAAGTTAGGTATTTTATTATTATAAATAGATTCTATAATAATTTTTATGTAATGATCATTTTCACCATTAGTAATAATACCAAATGTAAAATCCATGTAAATATATTAATTATTATATTTTTTAAATATTAATAATACGCAGTTATATATTTTGCGTGTTATTAATATTTAAAAAATATAATAATGAAATAATAATGGATAATATTATTGAACCTAACAGCAATTTTGACTTTTCTAAATTATCTTTAGCGCATCCTGTAGGTATTCAAGGCGGTGCTTATTTTACTAAAATATTATATAATAATAAACCATTATATATTCAAACAACAAAAAGTCTAACTAGACAAGGTTTTGTAAAAACAGGCAAAAAATATTATTGTGATTTAATGTTTGATAATAATGCAGAAGCTTTAGTAAACTGGTTTGAAAATTTAGAAGAAACCTGTCAAACTTTGATTTTTAATAAAAGCGAGGCTTGGTTTCAGAATTCTTTAGACAAAAACGACGTTGAAACTGCATTTAATTCTGTTATACGTATTTATAAATCAGGAAAATATTATTTAGTAAGAACAAATGTTAAAGTTGGTACAAATAATGAACCTTCAGTTAAAATTTATAATGAAAACGAAGTTCCTCTTTCCATTGATGATGTAAAAGAAGATACGAATATTATTTCTATTTTAGAAATTCAGGGTATCAAATTCACATCGCGAAATTTCCAAATTGACATTGAACTGCGTCAGGCGATGGTTTTAGATAACGAACCATTATTTGATAATTGTTTGATTAAAACAAATAATTCAAATAAAACAGTGGCTTTAATTCAACATCAAAACCCGATTGAATCTTTAGTCAAGGAAAACAAAGAATCTTTAGAAGAAAACGAAAACAATTTATTAGTTGCATCAAATATTGATAGTAATATTGTTAACACAGAAGAATTTGGAATAGGAATGTATTTAGGAAAAGAAACTAAAGTAAATGAGCAAGAAAAAGAAGAGGAAAAAGAAGAGGAAAAAGAAGAATTAACTTTTGATATTCAAGAATTGCCTATAGAAGAATTGGAAGATAACACAGAATTAAAAGAAATGGATTTTTCTAATCCTTTAGAAGATGATTTAGAAAGTATTACTAATGAAACAATAACTTTAAAAAATCCAAATGAAGTATATTATCAGCTTTATAAAGAAGCGAGAGAAAAAGCCAAATTAGCAAAAAGAACTGCTATCATTGCATATTTAGAAGCTAAAAATATCAAAAAAACATATATGATTGATAGTTTAGATGAAAGTGAAAGTGATATAGATGCTGAAATTGATGAAGTTTCTGAAAGCGAATTGGAAGGATTATAACTTTTAGATTTAGGATAATACTACTTTTAGTTTTTAAATTAATGTTTAGAATAAATTAATATGTATTCTAAAAATTATTTTATCATTAATTTTATATAATGAGCATATCTTTAAAAAAGCTATGGAACGATTATGGTATTGGTGCAATCCTAGTTCTATTAATTCTTGCATATGTTGTTAGTTTATTTGCTAATTATTTGTCATCCAAAGGAATGTATGGTTATGAATCAAATGCTACTATGCCACAACAATACAAAAACACTCAGCCATCACAAAATTACAATGGTAACGGTGGAAACGTTGTCCCCTCTGAACCTTTAGGTCAAAACGAAGTATTTTCTTCTGCAAATGGTGTGCAAACAAGTATGCCTGGCATGCCTTCATCATGCTCACAACCAAATATCCAAAACCCTGCTGAGTTACTTCCAAAGGATACAAATAGTCAATGGGCTCAATTAAATCCATCTGGCAAAGGTGAACTAGCAAATGTAAATTTATTAAAAGCAGGTTACCATATTGGTATTGATACTATTGGTCAAACTTTAAGAAATGCAAATCTTCAAATTCGTTCAGAACCAGCTAACCCACAATTGTACGTTGGACCATGGAACCAAAGTACTATTGAGCCTGATTTCATGAGACCACCTCTTGAATTAGGATCAGGACCGCAATAAATAATTAAAGAAATTTGATGACTAGATATTTTAATTTTATTAACGAAGTAAAATTAAAATGTATCATATTGTTTAATGACAATAATTATATACAAAAGTAAAACATATTAAATATTATAGGATATACTAATATAATTATGTATCTTTTGAGAATATTATTGTCTACATTTTTTTCAACGTTTTTATTCGCGAGTTCACTTAAAGTGAAAGAACCAAAATTTTGTGTAAAGTGCAGATATTTTGTTCCGCCTGGTGATGAAGATTACGGATTAAAACTAGAACATGGTAGATGTTCATTATTTCCATATAGTAGTGCAAAATTTTATGTTGATGGAATTATTCGCAGCACAGATTATCATAGTTGCTCTATTGCAAGATCTTTAAATAGCATGTGTGGTAATCATGCATCAAAATATAAAAAAAAATATATAAGAAAAATACACGAAAAGAGTGAAGAATTGGAAGATAAATAAAAAAATTGATTTGGTTATATTCAATACAAATAGAGAGTATTTAATATAATTTGATTACAAAATGGGAAGTTTTATTTCTGCTCACAAAATGATTTGGTGTAATAATGAAAAAAACAAACACAGAATATGTTACACGTGTTTAAAAATAATTGATGATAAAACGTATATAATTTGTGTTCGCTGCAAGATAGCCTTGCATAATGATTGTGAAGCATCTTATGGACACAAATATTATACAGTTTGCCCTCGGTGTGATAGAGGTGGAAGTTTAGGTACTATGTACGCACCAAACAACAATGAATAAAAACAATAAACAATAAACAATAAAAAGTTAAAAAATAAATTATATATTTATATAGTAACATACTTTAACCTATGGATAAACATAGTATTTTTTTTTATATATTTTTAGGATTTGTATTAATATTATGTTTACGAATATATTATGATTCTGATGCATTCAATTTAAAATGCATAATCGCTTCAAAAGACGGAAATAGATACTGTGTAAGAGAGAGAGAAAAGCTAGAGCTTGCTGCGGATTTACTTGCAACAGTAACCCAAAAATGCAAAGAAATGGTTAAATATATGAAAGAAAAACATCCTGATGATCCGCGAACGGTGAGATTAGTAGAAGGTTTTAATCCAAAAAAAATTAGCGAAACTTTACCAACTAGTGAATTAACTGCTTATAGTGAAAATAAAGGAGAGAAAATAGCGTTTTGTTTAAACACCACAAAAGAAGGGAATAAATTAATTGATATAAACACATTAACATTTGTAGCTCTACATGAGTTATCTCATATAATGACTGAATCTATTGGTCATAAACAAGAATTCTGGCAAAACTTTAAATTTTTACTTGGTAATGCAAAAGATGCAAATATATATCAGCCAATTGACTATAAAAACAATCCAAAACAATATTGCGGAATGACTATTAATGATAATCCGTATTACGATTTAATTTAGCACGTTTAATTGTGCTGATTTATTAGTTTTTCGTATCATAACTATTTATATTATTTACATATAAAAATAATTTAAATACTTAATATATGGCAGAGTTATATGTTTATAAAGTTAATTATATAATAAATGGTAGTATAGACACTATTTATGTTTTTAATGGTGGAAAAGATAAGACTAACAATGAAATATTTAATGCTAATGAAATAGAAACTATTAACAGCAATAAAATTAAGATTGTTTATAGCAAACAACAGATCCATTTAGATGATAGTATTGGAATGATAAAAATTAAAATTTTGAATCAAATTAAGAAAACTATTTCATTGGATGAAATATATTTATATTGTCAAAAATTAGAAAAATTTAATTCAGTCTCTTTGTATCAAACGTTAACTCAAAACAAGAAACTGTCATTGACAAATATTAGATTAAATCAATTTATTTCTAATATAGTAAGTCAAGAAGATGGGAAAAAAATTGAACTTATGCAAGGAGAAAAAGATGTCTACGACTATGATGATATTGTAGAAATGAAATTAGATAATAAATATTTTATTGTAAATAAAGTGCTAGGACAGAAATTTTTTATTATTGAAAATGAATATCCATTTGTTGTCAACCCATATGATGTTGAAAGATATGATTCATTTTTGGAAAGAAATTCTAGAAAATCTTTATCCACATTAAATAGTCATTTATTATTGAACACTGGAGAGATAGTAAACAACAACATTTATTTGTGTCTAGCGCAAGATGTATTAAATTACAGTGAAAATAAAAGTATTCCTCAGGACTTAACTTTGAAAATTTATTATCCATTTTTATATGAAAACAATATTAATAATTTAGATGATTTAAAATCTAACCAAAGTGAAGTTGTGAAAAAAAATGAAAAATACTTGAATGAATCCACCATAGATTATTTCAATACAATTGACATGTTTTACAATATTTATGATTTACGAAAAAGTGAATTAAATTATATAGGAAAAGGAATCAAATATTTGAAGGCTGTTATCAAACCCATATATAAAATAAATATACCACTAGAAATTTTGTTTAAAATTTTACATGCAACACAAGAAAACCCTCTTATTAAATATAATCCATCATCTAGACAAGAAAATATTTTTAGATTATTTACAGATAAGATTGCTACTGATGGTAGAAAGATTCCTTACCTTAAAAAAGGCTTGATTTTTAAATTAATTAAAAATATTGGGAAGACCAAATCTGTTTCAGTTTATATTAATTCTGACGTTCACTCTGACGTAAGTCAATTTATTTGTGAATTTGATGAAAACGGATTTATAACAATTATTTGCGAATTAGAAAAAGTAATGAACGAGGTTGAAATCAACGAGTTGTTTAAAAACAATATTAATCCTATTATTCAAGAAATTAGTAATTTTTTGGAACAAAGCGGTTATAAGCTTTCTTTGTTTGATACAATTAAAAGTAGTAATATAGAGATAAAACAATTAACTTATGAATGCAATATTAAAATTAAACATGCTATTAATTTGGATAGTTATAAAGGTTGTATTTCTAGTATATTTAACAATGAGTCTAGTTCCTTTAAAAAAGATATCCACTTGAGATTTAAACGAGTATCAAATTTTAACAAGGTAACTAGTCAAGAAGCTTTTATACTGGAAAAAAGCAGTGAGGGTTTCAGAGGACACGAAATTGTTGATGCATTGTTAGAAAATTTTCAAGATGATTTAAATAGGAGTCAAGCAGAAGAGTTGGTTCAAAAAGTAGCAAATGAGATTCAACTGGAACGCGGTGTGAAAAAAATAGATATTAAAATAAAAGACAATCCAGGGTTTAAAACTACTATTCAATTAGATCAGAAAACAGGAGTTATAACAATACGCGTTGAAAATATTAATGATATTTTTTATTTAGATACAATACCAATTTACTTAGATAGTATTATTCGTATTACACAAGATAAAAATAGCACAAAATATCCTACAAAAAAAATTAATGAACTTTGTTCTAGTGAAGAAAAGGTAGAGATTAAAATACTTGACATAATTTCTCCAGTAGAAAGTCAATTATCTGAATTAGAAATTCCTTCTATTGACGAAGAAAATGAAGATATGGAATATACAAAAATGAGTGATGCTGCAAAATCTTATTCTTATTCAGATGATGAAAATAGACCAAAAAATGCGTTGGATTTATTTTTTGATGATGAATATGAAGATGAAGAGGACGATGAGGGCAATGAAGATAGTGGAGCAAGTATTAAAAGCGATGAAACTAATAATAAGGAAGGCGGTCAAGTTAATAGTAGTGAAGAAAATGAACAACACGAACACGAGGAGAGTGAAGATGAAGATAATGAACAACGTGAAGAGAACGAAGTAATAAACATTGATAATTTACCTTTAAAAAAGAAAGAACCTTATTTTCAAACTAGAATTGAAAACTTAGATCCTGCTTTGATTATTAAAGAAGATACAAAAGAATTCAACTCATACGTTAGAACGTGTAGTAGTACAATGAAGAGACACCCGGTTATTTTAACTAATAAAGAGTTGGAAAATATTAACAAAGAACATCCTGGATTTTTACGCGATGAAGATGTTATTAAATATGGTTCTGATCCCAAAAAACAATATAATTATATTTGTCCGCGTTATTGGTGTTTAAAAAATAATACAGTTGTTGACCCAAAAGATTTGACTGAAGTAATTGTTAACGGTAAAAAAGAACTAAAAAGTCCTAATTGCGGTTACGTATTACCGGATGATGCAAAAACAGTGAAACCTGGATACTATGTGTACGAATTTTACAAACCTAAAAGTGGAAATAAAGATTATAAACGTTATCCGGGTTTTCAACTTGACAAACACCCGCAAGGATATTGTTTACCTTGCTGTTTTGAAAAGTATAATACAGTAGGTAGAATGGAAGCAAATAAACATTGTAGTCAAAAAGATGCTTCTCGTGATCAAGATAGTGAAAATGAAAGTGAAACTAAAATGGAAGAAAATCAAAATGAAAAAGCAAAAACAAAATCAAAAAAAGGTAAACAAGAAGATGAATACATTATAGGACCAGATAAATTCCCTATTTCACAAGGAAGATGGGGTTATTTGCCTCCTCAAATTCAACAAATGTTACATGAAGTAAATGCGGATTGTCAAATTAGTAAAACCAATACCAACTTAAAACCTGATCACCCTTGTTTATTAAGACACGGTATAGAAATTAATGATAAACAATCTTTTGTAGCTTGCATCTCTGATGTATTATTTTATGGCACTACAAGTGATGTCTATGCTCCAAGTATTAAAGAAATGAAAAACATAATTATAGAAGCTCTTACAATTGATAATTTTATTACATATCAAAATGGTAATTTAGTAAACGATTTTAAAAGCGCGGACTTAAGTAATCCTAATATTAATATTCAGACGTATGTGTCATCTAAATTGTATTCCAAAATCAATCAATCTAATGAAGATGAAGTATTGTATTTTAAAAAAGTAATCAGCTCTTTTGAAAATTTTATAAATTATTTGAATGACGACGACGCAATAATTGATCACACATATTTATGGGACATTATTTCAAAACCTAATTCAAAACTATTTGCAAAGGGTGTTAATTTAATTATACTTAAAATACCAAATGATGACATTACCAACAACGTTGAATTATTATGTCCTAGCAATCATTATTCTAATGAATTTTATGAAACTAGAAAACCTACTCTTTTTATAATGAAAGAAGACAAATATTATGAGCCAATTTATTCGTATACAATTACAAATAAAAAATATAATATTGTAAAATTGTTTAATGAATATGACTCACGCTTATCCGTGTCAATGCGTAATGTTTTTAGAGAATTAATCCGTCCATTTCTATCCAATTTTTGTAAACCTCTGGATAGTATGCCGAACGTTTATAAAGCAAAACGCGCTCCATTATTGACAAGTCTCGTACAAAAATTAGATAAATATGATTATACTGTTAGTAAACTTGTTATGAATTTCAATAATAAGATTATTGGTGTAATCGCCGAAAGTCCTACACCAACAAAATTATCAGGATTTGTTCCTTGCTATCCATCATCATTCAATGAAAATATTAAAAAAGAACTAGATTTCGTTTTTATGAATGATCTATCTTTATGGAAAAGTTACGAAGATACGTTTGAATTTTTGATGCAACTTTATAATAAAAGCACAAAACGTAAAACTGAAAAAATATCCGATTTACACTGTAAACCTATGTTAAAAGTAGTTGAAGATGAATTGGTTGTTGGTATAATTACTGAAACAAATCAATTTATACAAATATCACAACCAATACCGGAGATTGATATTAAAAGTGAACAAAATATACCTTCATTAAAAAATACTGATTATGTTGTAAAAAATAAAGCTTCTGCTTCTCATGGATATTCATCAAGTGATTCTATAATAACTACAAGCAATAAAGTAGACGTTGAAAGAGTTGATTACATAAAAAAAATAACATATGAAACAAATTTTTATAATATTTTCAGAAATACTATTCGGATTTTATTGAATGATTATTCAAATATTAAAATAAGAGAACAAGTTGAAAATGAAATATCAAAAGATTATATTATTTATTCTCAAAAAATAAAAAAAATAAATCAATTGTTGCGGGATTTGGTAAAAAATAAAATACAATTTATTGGAGATGATAATTATTATAAATTGATTGATGAGTTTACAACGTGCATAGTAAAAAATAAAGATTTATGTAGTAAAACACCCAATCTATGCATGTTCACTGAAAATAATTCATGTAATCTTATTTTACCAAAAAATAATTTAATGACAGGTAAAGAAAATGAAGAAATTTATTTTGGAAAAATGTCAGATGAATTAATTAGATATAGTAGAATTCAATCGTTCATGTTACAACCACAATCATTTTTAGCTTTTGGAAATATAGGATATAATTTACGTGAAAATGAAATTATACTATTACAATCATTGTTAACGCAAGACTATTTTGAATTGCTTGAGCCAGCAATTATTAATAAATATGTTAAATTTAATTCATACGATGAAACGGAACCAATTATAACTCAGACATATGAAAATAAAGTTAGAACGAGTGATCTAGAAAATGCTAAAAAAGCCGTTTTAGAATTATCCTGTAATAAAAAAGCAAATGATAAAATTAGTTCGGGTGTTTGGAAAAAATGTTTTCCCGAACAATTTAAAGAAATTGAATACGATAAAAATATTATTTGTACTTTTGAAATTATTATAGATATAATTGAAAAAAAAACTGGTGAAAAAATAGAAACGAATAGATTAAAAAATATACTTTATGAAGAATATACCCATTATATTAAAAGTTATCCTCAACAAATAGTGAATATTTTAATCACAGAAGGTAAGAAAAATCTCGGCGATCAAGTAAACTCTAACATGTTATCATTTTCAAGTTTTATTTATTCTGATAATTATTTTTTAACTCCATTAGACTTTTGGTTATTAGTTAATAAATACAAAATACCAACTTTTTTTATTTCAACAAAAAATTTATTACAAAGTAATTACGAAAAGAATATATTTTTAGGTTATGGTAATGAAAATGACAAGTTTTGTTTTATCGTAGTTCCTGCTTTAGGTCCCGAAAAAGTACCAAGTTATAAAGTAGTATCATCTGATAAAAATGATATATTTATATCACTCCAAGAAATAAAAGAAACTTGTGAAGATGAAATCAAAAATGCATTTGATAACGAAATTACTATAGAAGACTATCTGAAACAATTTGTGAAAATTAATAAACCTAAAAAAAGGAATGTACAAACGTTGGCTAAAAAAATATATATTGAAGATGATGATAACAACTGACGACATTTTAGCTTAGAGACTCACTTTCTTGACGATGGTCAATTATCCTCGTCGTTGTCGTGGTCGTCGTGGTCGTCGTGGTCATCGTGGTCATCGTGGTCATCATCACCGGCATCATTGTCATCATCATCGTCATCATCGTCATCATCGGCATCATTGTCATCCTCATCTTCATCATCGTCATTTACTTGTTCAATTAACTTAGTTTTGTGACTATGCATAAATTCATTTCTATCCTTTATATTTTCGCTTTCATTAAATGCAATGTGAATAGTATTGTATTGAAAATTTTCTGTTTTATTTACTAATTTATTATCACCAATAGTAATATTGACAATCTTTTTATAAATTTTTCTACCAAATTGTGGATTGAATTTATTAAATTCATATAATTTTTGTTTCAATAAATTTTTAGCAACTAATCTATCCGTATACATTAAAGAGTATTGCGATATTAAAAATAAATTCAAGTAAGGTTTCATTATATTAACCAACAAATCTTTTGGAAAAGTGTGATCAATAGTTATCTGATAATGTCTGTATTTAATAAGTTCATTGTAATCCTCTATCATATATTCAATATCATTATATAAAACATCTTTATTATTGTTATTTAAATAATTTTTGATTGCAAAATTTCTCAATAAATACTGATATTCATTATTAAACTTATTCAAATTAAAATTCGTTTTAAAATAATAATAAAATAATTCCGGTTGCAATGATGTTTTTGTTCGTATAAAAAAATATATATTGTACAATGTGGACTTGTCTAATATAATATTATTATATGGATTTTTAATCGGAAAAGGACTACTAAAAAACATATAAGAGTTTGCAATTGAATTATGTATTATTTTGATCAATTCATGTATGTTGAAAAGATATTTGCAATTATTTTGAAATAAACAATAAACGAATTTATTATTTTCACTAATTTCATTAAGAATTAAATCTGTATCCACCATTATTTTTGCCTTTTTATATCTATAAATAAAAGAGAACCTTGAAAAAGCATGATATGTTTTTTGTATTTTATTAAAATAATTAATAAATTCTTCATTCATTTCATTTGTATTAAAAATATTTTTTAACGTGTCTTTTAAAAAATTAAATTTTGTTTGTATAGAATATTCCCTTTGAAGAAAAATAAAAAAATTTATTTTGTGTATATTACTAAAAATTTGTGAATTATTATTTGTTGTATCAAGATCTATTATTTTTTTAGTAATTAAATGAAACGTATGCATGTTTATTTATTTTTAGTTATATTGCTATTTATATTTTTATTAATAGCAATATATTTAATATAATTTTTTATGTGTTTAATTTATATTTTATACTCTTGAAGATTCTAGAATCCTGGATTGTAATCATTATCTTCGCCCATGTCCTTAGGTTTTATACTAATTGCATTATTTTGAATACTAATTTTATTAACTGAACATGTATCGTTTGGATTATCTATATTACCAAAGAATTTATCTATTTCTTCAACTACGTCTACATTTTTATATTCTGCAGCCGCTTCCATTTTAATCATTTCATCTATGTCTAATACTACTTGGAATGCACTAGTACCAAAGAATCCTTCTTGACCACACATTACATTAGCTGAGATTCCTTTTAGTGTGTCTAATTCTGCATGTCTTGCTGCTTTCAAAAACATCTCAGGAGTTTCTTCAAATGATGCTTTGGCGATTGGTCCAATATTATCATTGTTTATACCATGTCTGAATATTGATATCATTTTATTTGTAAACGTCATTCTATCTACTAACACACTGTAATTATGATAGTTAACATATGCACCATCAAATTCAATAACATCTACCAATTCATTGTAAATTGATTGACGAGCTGCTTCAATACCAAGAACATTGTATATTTCAACAATATCATTACTAAATGTCCTTGTATTATCAATGTAATCAATACCCAAAATTTCCAATAAGTTGGTTCCTACGGTATCTAATACCCATATGTCTTCTCTTTTATACAAACCATTTTTTTCTACAACATTATCCTTTATCTTACGAAGAATAACCTTATTAATACCTTTAATACCACGCAGCACTACATTCTGCAATAATTGGTCTTGAAAATTCTTTAAAATATAAATCTGGTCTGATTGGTCAAGAGGCAATTTTGTTTTTGCTCCCGCTGATTTACCTGAATTGTTTTTAATTACTTCATTCATTCTAATTCTAAAAACTAATTTATCTGCGTTGTAATCTGAATAAACACAATTAATTTGATTTTCATAACAGTTGTTTAGTGTGAAATTGACGTCATCCATAGTGATGTTCTTCTCAAGCATTATTTCAGGATCCATTTCCATACGAATAATCCACTTTGATTTTTCATTTTCATCATTTGCTAGATTTACCTCTGCGCAACTTGCAACCATACTCTCAAAAGCTCTGTATTGTTGAATTGTATCTTTATCTTCTGATATTAATGTGTTCAAATCATCTGGGTCAAAACATATTTCTATGGATTTAACAATTTCTACTAATTTAGTGTGCTCAATCATATACATAATGGTTTGTGCTTTTTCTTTTTGAGTTTCTTCTTCTTCTTTCAAGTAAATGGTTAGCGATGGGTTTTTTGGTTCAGATGAAAGTGATAGAATTTCTTCAATTCTTGGTACACCACGAGTCACGTTGGACTTTGATGCTACGCCAGCAAAATGAAACGTATCGACAATCGCAAGACCATTATATACGTTGAAATTTCTTGTATCTTCTACTGTTAAATCATACGCATAATTTGTTGTATTGGATACTTCCTCAATACTTTTGATTCTATCAAATATCACCCCTGTGTAATCATTGTCTCTTTCTTGAATTACTAATTTTCCATCTATTTCATTTGGAATGATATTTGCATTTTTATTGATTTCATATTTGTATTTATGTTGTAAAATTATTTGTAAGTTTTCTTGTTTGTATTTAATTCTAATATTTAACATGTTAGCAAATTCATGTAATTGAGAACCAGTTACGAATAAATTGTAACATTGTCTTATATTTTTAGTATCCCGATTGTTATATTCTGGTTTTTTGTATTTTGTAATATAACTATAAATATTCAAAATATTCAACATTTGTTGAACATCTATTAATAAATCTTTGGAGACAGATGACATTGTTATTATTTTTTCTTTTGTTTTGACTGAGCCATCGCCTCCAATATAAGCATCCAAGAATCCTAATAAACACTCCTTATTTGAAAATATTATTTTATCACTTACAAACTTATTATGACTTAATTTACCACAAAGTTGTTCTACAATACGACATAATACAGTATTGTATATTCTCAAATCTTGACTTGTCCAACCTTCATTATTTTTATTTTCATTTTTGTATACCTTTGTAGTAATATTCCATTGATTACATAATTCTAAAATAGGTTGGAAATAATCTAAATCATTATTTGCGATAGATATTTGTGTCTTTGTCATACATCCTTCTGCTGCGTATGCGCCTAATAAATAACCAAAATTATAATCTAATGGTATTGTTTCTGGAATAGTGTAATTATTCATATTGGTTTGTTTTGTATATACACAATTTGGTGACAGCGAAGTCTTTGTTTTGCAACCATTTCTTAGTTTATCATTAAACTTTGCTACAAAACTATCACTTCTTGCATAAGGAAGTGTGAAGGTTTTACCTTGATGTTTTGACCACCATTGATGTTCTTTCATAACTATTTTAGCCTTTTCAACTTCCGATGAATAAATATATTCAGTTGTAGGCAGTAATTCATCGCGTAATTCCAGTGTTCTATTTTCGGTAAAATCAATTTGTTTCTTGGATACTGGTAAATAGTCGCCAACTTTTAATGTATCTCCATCAACGGCTAGTACTTTACCATTCATTAATTTTAAGAATGATTTTGCTTTAGTTGCAATAACTTCACGCTCTTCTTTGGTAGTTATTTTTAACATGGTATTTGTACCGTCTTTGTTAACAACCGGATGTTTTGTAACGGCTTCAATTCTTTTCCATAATATATTTCCATTATCATCACATGATGGTATTTCATAATAATCTTCTAATTCAGCGTATGTCGTGTCTTTGTCTTTATAATATTCCATTTTTTTAGCTACGTTAATTTTATTTTCTATGAAATCTCCGATTTGAACTTTTTGAATAGTTCCTGATTTATTTCTTACGATAATAGGTGTCTCAAAAGTCACAGAGTTCAACGTCATTTGTGTTGAAATTTCGCCAATACTTTGTCCAGCAATCATTCCAACCATTTCACCTGGTGCGACTATCGCTCTTTTATAATCCATTACAATGGTACTCAATAATAGCATAAGCGCGTCTTTATTGAAACGCTTTACAATGAGCAAATCTTTTGGCGATAAGTAATAATAATACAAAGTCTTGAACAAAAGTGTTGGAACAACATAATGAATTTTCTCTAAATTTTGATATGTTTGTTCAATTAATTCAAATGCTTCTACTATAGTGATATCTACGAGTGATGTGCTGTTAATATTAAATTGTCCTTGAATGTTACTAATAATATATTGGAATCCAACAGGGCAATTTACAATACTATCCGACTTTTTCTTGAAAACATTTTTGATTATTTCAGAACGCATTTCTATCATCATATTTGAATATTGTAAACACATGTCAGTCATCTGTTGTGATTGTTTCTTGAAACGGGTCATAGTATTTTTCAAAAATATATTGGATAATAGTTTGGATTTTGCATTTTCGTCTGGGATATTGAAGTGAGCATAAATATCTTGTGTGCTCATTGAAACAATAGGAATAAATTGATTCTCTACTTTTGTTGTGTCAATACCATCATCTCCATATGCGAATTGGACAATTTTATTTTTGTTTGTTCTAATTGTCATGTCGTAATTGACCATTAAATCTTCTAGACCTTTGATTAATCTTCTTTGAATATAACCTGTTGTAGAAGTGTCTCTTACTTGAAGACCATTTGCTAATCCAAAGTTAAGGGTAGATGGTATCGTTAAATCATA
>Ga0114968_10000082_pt1 | contig 75848 bp, 77 predicted proteins | sample M_130807_EF_Meta_FD_87020 | JGI IMG/M metagenome (GOLD analysis project Ga0114968, IMG submission 87020) | Freshwater microbial communities from Lake Montjoie, Canada to study carbon cycling - M_130807_EF_MetaG | ecosystem: Environmental > Aquatic > Freshwater > Lake | place: Lake Montjoie... | reverse complement strand
GTCGGGGCTAAGTTGCATCATGCCAAAAGGCGCGCAAACTCCCGGGAAAGTATGGCCGTGGCCGCCGGTGCCGATCAAGGGGTTGACCAGCATGGTGGGAAGTAAGGTCTCTTTCTGTTTGGGAATTTCTCTTAAAGCACCAAAAGCATTTTGTGCTTTGTCGGTGGCTTTTTGAAGTGCAGGAACCTGTGCAAGGCTCTGCAAAGAAAGTAGGATGGAAAGAATGCCAATATTGAATTGAGTCATGAATGAAATTTTCGTTTGTTGAGGGCGCTAAACGCACGGATGCCTTTGCCGAAGTAGTCCCAGATGATGAGGCCGTGATAGCGCAAGGGTTGGTTTTCAAAAGTTGGGCGCTTTTTGTAAAAAGTACCAAAATGGCGGTATAACGCCATGTGTGCCAGGAAAACTTGCCAAGTTAGTATCGGTTTTCCTTTTAGGAGATATTGAATTCCTGCGATGCCGTCCAAGGCCATGCGCATAAAAAGTAGCGGAAATAAGAACTTTTGTTGGTTCTTGACGAGCATCCAGAGGCTATTTCTAAAATTCAAGAAGATTTTACGCGGGCTTTCGTAGCCAAGGGTGCCGCCTCCGAGGTGATACACAGTGGAGGAAGGAACACAATACAGTTTTTTGCCTTTATTGGCCAAGCGCAAACAAAGGTCAATTTCTTCCATGTGGGCAAAGAAGGCGGCGTCAAAGCCATCTGCAGCGTGAAAATCTTTGCTTCTGATGAGCATTGCAGCGCCCGAAACCCAAGATACTTCTTGGGGGCTGTCGTATTGCTGTAAATCGGTTTCTACGGTATCAAAAAGGCGTCCGCGACAAAATGGAAAATAAAAGGTATCCAGGTAGCCACCTGCAGCGCCGGCGTGTTCGAAGCGCTCGGGGCTTTGGTCTGAGCGTATTTTAGGCCCAACGGCTGCCACTTCTGGTTGCGCTGCCAAAAAATCAAGTAGTGGAGCGTCCCAGTTGGGGCTCAGGCGAACATCGCTATTGAGGATAAAATACAATTCGTATTTGCCTTTTAACTGCTCTAAAGCTAGGTTGTAGCCACCTGCAAAGCCGTAGTTCTGATTAAGTTCAATGATTTCAATTTGAGGAAATTGACTTTTGATAAAAGCGCGAGAGTTGTCGGTACTTGCGTTGTCGGCAATAACGATAGCCCAGTTAGGGCTGTATGCCTGTACGCTAGGTATATAGGTCTGCAAGTGCTGAACTCCGTTGTAGTTGAGGATGACAATGGCGCTGCGCATTTGGCTTAGTATTGGCGGTAGTAATCGTTGGAGTTGCCACCAAAATGCTTGACATTTAGCATGTTGGGATCATCTACTGTGCCGTTGACAGTATTGCGTCGGACCAAAATTTGCTGCCAAGAAGGATTGCGGAGTTCGCCTACCATGTCAGAATGGAGCAAGCGGTGGTTGTTGCTGACCAAATCTGGGTTGTAGAAAACGAAGCGGCGGTTGCTGTAAATACCGATTTTATCGTAGGTCCAGATTTCATAAGGGTATTCACTGGGCGAAGATTCTTTCACGACCACAGAGTTGGGCTGGCCGTATTTGAGGTACACGCGGCCGCGGTCGGTCTCGAAGCCTTCCATGTAGTTGTTGGCGTAATGTTTTTCGACAGAACGCACTTGGCTTTGGTATTTGATCCATTGTTCATAGGCCTTTGCTCCTGAGGTTTGGTACCAAAAGGCCTGGATGTGTTTGCGCATTTCGGAAGTGTCTTTTTGTTTGAGCATGTCTATCAATGTCCGAATTTCTCCTGGTTTGGCAATAGGAATCAGGCTCTCGAGGTAGTAAGCAATGCTGTCGCTGTGAATGGATTGTTGAAAAGCAGGATCGAGCAACATAGAAGAGAGGTCAAAGGCGATTTCGTTGTCGTTGAAACGTTCAAAGTCGAATACTTGGTTTGCTTGTTGGCCTGTCTGAAGGTTTTGTGCACTTAGCTGCAGTTGGTAAGTTCCAGAGGGTAAGTCGGTGAGGTCTAGTTCCTGGAGCAGTGCCAAAACAGCGTCTGGTTGGAGCGTGTCTAAGGAAGCGAGCGCGGGATAGGCTTGTCCATTTTGGGCATTGATAACTTTTCGTTCGAGCACAATTGGCCCAGTGGCACCGTATATTTCTGCGTAATAAGGTAAATTGTTCATCTCCTTATTAAAGTAATTTTTGAGCAGTGGAATGATGTAGTAATTGGATTTCGTGAAGCGCGATTGCTCCTCACTTTTAAATGCGAGGTCGACGAGTTCAATAGATGAAAAGCGCAGTTGGTTGCGTTCGTATAAGACTTCAAATGGAATGGTGCCGGAGATTTTACTTTTTTCTCTGTTGGCGTCTTCGAGTTGAATGGAAAGGGTATAGCTGCCTTTGGATAGCGGGGCACGTAAGATCTCTAAGAAATTATTTTGTGTAGAATCGGTAGAAATAGGGGAGTCTAGGGCATAGAAATCTTTGAAAACAATTTTTCCGGTAGAGTCGGCAATGGCGCAATCGACAATGACGGTCGCTTTAGTGCCGCCTTCACAGGGTACAAATTGGGCGGTATAGCCCGCAAATTCAATGTATATTTCGAGGTAAGGCCCGATTTCAGGTGCATAAAATTGTTTGGTATCGAGGTAAGCCTTGATCTTGTTTTGCGCCTGTATGTTTTCAAGCAAGCCTAAGCAGAGCAGCAATAAAAGGAGGGAGTACTTTTTCATCGCTTTAAATTTACGAAAAGCCTGTTAATCTTCGATGTTGAGTCTGATTTTCTGACTCAGTTGACGGTTGTAGGTTTCAAGCAAGTACTTAAAATAATTGTCGGTGCACTTGGAAATACACTTGGTGTAGTGCTTGATGCGGTGCTCGATGTGGTCTTGGAGGATTTTTTGCAACTCCAAGGCCTGATCGAGGTCGGTGGCAGATGCGGCGATGGCAGCGAAGTGATTTTCGATGGAGGCATCAATAGCATCTTTGCCCTTTCCGCCGCGGTCAATGGCTGCGAGGTAGCATTCTTTGATGGAGAAGTCTTCTAGAATATGTGTTTTGATGAGTTGTTCAAAGCCTTTTGGATATTCGTATTCGACTTCGAATTCCATGTCTTCGAGTTCAGAAATGCGGGACTCCAGGAAGCGGTCTGGGAAGCGAAAGGCGTCTTGCCAGTTGATGTAGTCCTGCCAGTAGCCAAAACGACGCACGTTGTTACCGAGGTCGATGATTTTGAACTGAGATTTATTGGGAATACTGCGCGAGCCGCGGCCAATCATTTGGTGATACAGCGTAAGCGAGCGGGTGGCGCGGTTGATGATGATCGTTTGAACGGTGGGTTCATCGAAGCCTGTGGTGAGAATGCCCACTGAGGTCAGGATGGCGTCTGGGGTTTCTTTGAACCATTTGATGACATCTTTTCGGTCTTTGTCTGAAAACGTGGAGTCGAGGTGACGGATATTGTATTTGAGTTTGCGAAAGGATTCTTCTACGCGGCGCGATGTTTCGATACCGGCGTTGAAGATGAGCGTTTTTTCGCCGATGGCCACTTCTTCATAAGCGAAAATGAGCTTTTCTTGCATGAAGTAATTGGAGTAAAGCAGGTCGCTGGAGCTTACCGTGAAATCGCCGTTGGAGCCAATTTTGAGCCCGTGTAGGTTGACGTCGTAAGAATAGGTTTCGGCGTCCGATAAATAGCCGTCGCTAATGAGGTTGGAAATGGATTCGCCGACCAAAAGTTTGTTGTAGTGGTCTTTGAGCGGCAAATTCCGGTTGCTGCTGAGTGGTGTGGCGGTTACGCCAAGGATATTAGCGTCTTCGTAAAACTGAAAGATTTTGCGAAAGCTGTTGTAGTGGGCTTCATCTACAATTACCAATCCGACGTTTTCAATGAATTGGTCGTTTTCGTTGAGGCGGTTGTTAAGCGTCTCGACCATAGCAATAAAGCAAGTGTATTCGGCTTGGTCTTCTAAGGTCTTGACTTCTGAGTTGATGATTTTGTTGGGTACCTGAATAGCCGATAGCTGCTTTGAGGTCTGGATCGAGAGTTCAATACGGTGGGTGAGGATCAGGACGTTTTTGCCCGATTCTTCGATGTAGCGTTTGGCGATTTCTGAAAAAATGACGGTTTTACCACCTCCGGTCGGGAGTTGGTAGAGCAAATTGAAATGGCTACCGTTTTTTCGGAGTTCGTCGAGGACCTGGTTGACGGTCTTTTCTTGAAAAGGATAGAGTTTTTTGGCTTCGTATAAATCGAGATCTAGCATCGTAAAAAAGGGAAGTTTGCAAAAGTACGGCCTTTTCCCTGATCTTACTAATGAATTCTGTTATTTACGGAGATGTTGCAGTAAAATTCCTGCCGCCACAGCTACGTTTAATGATTCTGCTGCTCCTTTTTGTGGGATGCCGATGCGGTGCTTGAGGAGTGCTGTTAAATTGTCGCTAATGCCGTGTCCTTCGTGACCCAAAACTAGAAATTGCATTTGATTTGGGTCAATTTGTTCAAAATCAGTGCCGTCCATAAAGGCGCCGTAAGTTTGGTCGGCGTATTTTTTGATCATGGGGGCGAGTTCTTGATAGTGGAGCTGCACGCGAAAAGCCGAAGCCATAGAAGCGTGGATCACTTTTGGGCTCAGGTAATCGGTGGTGCCGGGGGCACAAAAAATATGTTGGATGCCAAACCAATCGGCCGTTCGGATAATGGTGCCGAGGTTGCCCGGGTCTTGAATTTGATCGAGCAAGAGCGCTTTTTGACCCGCTTTCCAAGGTTTGGTCTTCGGATACTTGACAATCGCATTTACCTTTTTAGGCGTTTTGAGCTGAGTAAGTTTTTCGAGGTCTGCGAACGGAGCAACAAGCAGTTCTTTCTTGTACTGCTCGAATTCGGTGAGTTTGTCTTCAGTGAGCACGAGTGTCAAGACGAGTTGCGGGAATTCGGCTAATAGGTCTTTGATAAGTGTTTCACCTTCTAGGTAAAGCAATTGTTCTGCATTGCGGTGCTTTTTGAGCTGCAATTTTTTGAAGTCTTTGATCTTTTGCTGACTGAGCTTTTCCAAGGTGAATATTATTTACTTTTGTATGACAATGCGCCTGATTTCAAAAGTACAATTATTTGTGGTGATTATCTTGCTCTTGGCGAGTTGCCGTTTGGCGAAGAACGTGCCTCAGGGAAATTATTTGCTGCACAACACCACTATTGCTTTAGACAACCCCCTCACTACCAACCTTGACCGCTATGAGCTTTCGCAAGTTTTGCGCCAGCAGCCCAACGCCCGTTTTTTTGGCGCTCCCTGGAAGCTATGGCTCTACAACGCCCTAGATTCAGCTGCTGTAGCCGAGAAGAAAGCGGCTAAACTCGCGCATTTTCAGTTGAAGTTGACCCACCAACAAGCAAAGGTGAGTCAGGTCAATGCCAAGCGCAATGCCCGTGCGCTGCGTCAAGGTAAACCCGATTTTCGCTACAAATCCCAACCAGATAGCACCTTTAAGCAAGCCATCTGGGCCGAAAAACTCAAATACAAATACGGCCAAAAACCTGTTGTTTTCGATACCGTTTTGCATCAAAAAAATGAAGACCAGCTCGCGCGCTACCTCGTCAAGAAAGGCTATTACTACGGCGCCGTCAAGTCCGAACTGAGTTTCAATGAAAAAAAGCGAATGGTTCAAGCTATTTACCACATAGACGAAGGGCGTCAATACATCATTGATTCAGTAACCTACACTGGGCCTCGTTTGCTTCGCGACCTCCACCAAAAGCTGATCCGCAAAGAATACCTTCCCCTCGACGACCACCCACTCATCGGCAAACCCTTCGACCTAGATTACCTCAGTAGCTACCGAGAAAAGGTCGCCAAATTCATGCGCGACGAAAGCGTCTACAAATTCAATAGCAACAGCATTCAATTTCAGGCCGATACCAATCGTCAAACCATGACCGTTCATTTGGTGGTCAAATTTGAAGACCGCCTGGTGCCCTCGTTACAAAATCCCGACAGCTTGGTGCGCGTGCCTTATCGCGAAACCAAAATCAATAAAGTATTTTTTCACTTGGCCGATACCCTGCAAGTAGCGGGTACATTTGCCAATGAACTTGCAAAGGCGGGCCTGAGCCTCTACGACTCCCTGCAGCCGCAATACGTCAGCACCACCAATCAATTGTTGTATAACGAACTGAGCTATTCTAAAAAGCAAGCACAAGACCTCAAAGTGCCTTTCGGTACCAAAAGCAATTGGCGCAGCATGACACTCAAATACAACGGGCCAAATCCTTGGATCCATCCGGAGGTGCTCGAAATGCAAAATTATTTGGAGCAAGGTAATACCTACAAAGAATATTACCTAGACCGCTCTTATCGTTCTTTGGTCCAACTCGGCGTGTTCAGTTCGGTGAAGCCTTACATAGAAGAGGTGCCGGGTAGCAACCAACTCAATGTCCACTATTATTTAGAGCCAGCCAAAAAACAATCTTGGGCTTTTGACCCGCGCTTTACCTCGAGTTTTGGATTGCTAGGTGCCGCGGCGTCACTCAATTACACCAATAAAAATCTCTTCGGGGGAGCGCAGCGCCTGACTTTTTCGTTGGGTGGCGGTTTTGAGTCGCAACCACCTGTTTTTGATGCCAATAGCGAATCGCCGCTCGTTACAGCCGGTCGCACCTTTAATACGTTTGAACTCGGCCCGAGTTTGAAACTCGATTTGCCGGGCTTGTTTCCAACGCCTGTCAATCTTTTAGGGAAGCGTCAGAAACCCCGTACGGTCATCAGCACGGCCATGAACTTTGAAAAACGCAATATTTTTGACCGCCGCGTCTTTCAGCTCAATTACACCTGGAAGTTTTTGGTGGGTAAAACCCAAGTTTTTCAGATGGGTTTACCAGGTGCTTCGGTTATCAAGTATGTCAATATTCAAAAATCTGCCGCGTTTCAGGCGCAGCTCAACCAGATCAACGACCTTTTCTTGTATAATACCTACAGCAATCAATTCATATGGCAAGATTTTAAATTTGCCTATGAATATTCCAACAAAGACAAAGACGACAAACCTGGGCAAAAAAAACGCTTCAACGGTACGCTCTATTTTAACAGTACCTTAGATGCTGCCGGCAACCTGCTTTATGCTTTTCGCGCGCATCAAGATACCCTCAATGGTCAGTATTTGCTAAGAAAGCAGCCTTATTCGCAGTTCGTGCGCCTAGACAACCAACTCATTGCCTCCAAGCGCATGGTAAACAAAAGCACTTTGCACTTGCGCATGCATGCCGGCGCGGGCCTTTCATATGGCAACTCTCAAACCGCCATGCCATATGACTACAGTTTTTTTGGCGGTGGTTCCAATGACAACCGAGGCTGGAGAGCCCGTGCACTTGGGCCGGGTGCCTACAAATACCACCTAGATACCAATCGCTTGGCCACCCAAATTGGCGATATCCGTTTTGGTGGGGCCCTCGAATACCGCTTTGAAATGAGCAGCACTTTTAAAGGAGCCGTTTTTACAGATTTCGGCAACATCTGGACCTACCGCGAAGATATCTCGCGATTAGGCAGTCAGTTCAATTGGCAAACGTTTATTCCGCAATTAGCCATTTCTGCGGGCTTGGGCTTGCGCATGGACCTCGACTTCTTTATTTTGCGCCTAGATGTAGGGTTCCCAATCTTCGACCCCGCATTTGCCGATGGCGCACGTTGGGTGTTTCAAGACTTCAAAACCCGCGAAACCTATTATGCAGAAGGCATGCAGCATTTCAATATGAGTCTCGATCAGGTCAAGGCCATTATGCCGCGGCCATTTTTGCCGAATTACCTCAATTTTGGAATTGGATATCCGTTTTAACATGAAAAAACTTGCCCCCATAATTGTTTTAATCCTTTCGCTTTCTGCTTGCATGAAAGGAGAAAAAGTCGATCTGATTGTGCATAATGCCAAAATTTACACCCTCGATTTATCCAATACAGTTTGCGAGGCCATCGCGATTCGCAACGGTAAAATTGTAGAAGTAGGGCCAGAGCGTCAAATCCTCAACAAATACCGTTCTGATGAAACCATAGATGCGCAGGGCAAGGAAATGTATCCGGGCCTGACCGATGCGCACGGGCACATGCTCATGTACGCCAAGCAATTGCTCGGCATCGACCTGCACGGTGTGCGCTCAGAACAAGAACTCATCCATCGTTGTGAGCAATACAAAGCCCAGCATCCCAATCTCAAATTCGTCATCGGGCAGGGTTGGGACCAAACCTTGTGGGCTGCACAGCAAATGCCAACCAATCAGCAGCTCAATGCGCTTTTTCCCAATATTCCTGTTTGCTTGTACCGTGTTGATGGGCATGCGGCGCTCGTCAACGATTTTTTGATCAAAAAAAGTAAGTTACTCGATCAAATTGCCACTTTGCAGGGAGGAGAGGTCGTATTCAATAAAGACGTGTTTGAAGGAAACATCAAATTCCCTAGGAATTTGAATCTACCAAGTGATTCAAATTTTGGCCAGAAAATCATTTTGCAAACCTCTAGGCCCACAGGACTTTTGATAGATAATGCCATCAATATTGTTCAGCCGTTTTTACCCAATTACACTAAAAAAGAATACCTCAAAGCACTTTTACAAGTTCAAGATGAACTCTTGCAATACGGCATCACCGGCGTACATGAGGCAGGTATCGATTATGCGCATATTACTTGGTTCAAGCAACTCATCAAGGCAGGTAAGCTGAAACTCAATTTGTACGCCATGCTCATGGATACGCCTCAAAACCGTCAATTTGCGCAAAAAAACGGGCCTTTTCGCTATATAAACCTTTCGATTCGCAGTTTCAAGTGCTTCGCTGACGGCGCGCTAGGTTCGCGCGGGGCCTTGCTCAAAGCACCGTACCACGACCACCCAGAGAGTAGGGGCTTGCTGCTCACAGAAGTGGCCCGCATGCAAAACCTTGCGCAATTTTGTCTCAAAAATGGCTACCAAATGAATACCCACAGCATTGGCGATTCAGCAAATGCACTTGTGTTGTCGATTTATGAAAAGGTCTACAAACAGAAGACAGATCACCGTTTTAGAATTGAGCATGCACAAGTCATTGACCCTAAGGATTTTCAAAAGTTTGCCAATTTTGCGGTTTTTCCGTCTGTGCAACCTACCCATGCTGTTTCTGATGCCGACTGGGCAGAAAATCGCCTTGGGAAGCCACGCATGAAAGGTGCCTATGCGTACCGCACGCTGCTCGCTCAGTTTGGCATGCTCGCCATAGGGACCGACTTTCCTGTAGAGCAAACCAATCCATTTTTAAGCATTCAAGCGGCCGTCAATAGACCCGCTCAAGAAGCCCTCACGCTCGAAGAAGTGCTGCGGGGCATGACCATATTCGCTGCATTTGCATCATTTGACGAGGGCAGGTTGGGTACCTTAGAAAAAGGCAAAGACGCTACTTTTGCCATCTTTGAATATCCTGTGGTGTCCGACGCAGGGCAAGCGCAGAATTATGCCTGGCGCACGTTTATCAAAGGTCGTTGTGTTTTTAAATTAGAGGCCTTGTAATCCTATATTTTTACCTCATGAGATTTTTATTTTTTTACCTCACATTTTGGTTTTTCCAATTTGGCTTTGCGCAAGTTTCCAATCCAAATTCAACGAAGCAACACCTACAACTCGACCAACTCCTTGACAACTGGCATGTGGCTGCCGCTAAGGCCAATTTTGATACCTATTTTGACCTCACGAGTTCAAATTTTGTCTTTTTGGGAACGGCTCCTGGCGAGCGCTGGAGCAAACCTGAATTCATGGCTTTTTGCAAACCTTATTTTGACAAAGGTAAAGCCTGGGATTTCAAGCCTAGCAATAGAAATTGGCAATTTACTGCCGACGGAACAGTTGCCTATTTCGACGAAGATTTAGCGACTTGGATGGAGGGCTGCCGCGGCAGTGGTATTTGCGTTCTAGAAAATGGACAATGGAAAATTGCCTATTACAACCTAACGGTGCTCATTGAAAACGAGAAAATCAAGTCATTTATCAAACTACGCAAGCACTAATGTTTGTAGCTGATAACCGTTTGGCAACAGCCAAAAAGTACTTCTTTGACGAACTTGCCACTTTATTTTCTCAAAGTGAACGCAAGCAAATGTGGCTTGTGTTGCTAGAAAAACGCTTTGGTTGGAGCCCTTCAGAACAAATGCTGCAAATAGAAGCCCGCGTTTCAGAATCCGATTTGCTGTATTTTAGAAGCGCCGTAAAGCGCCTGCAAGCAAACGAACCCTTTCAATATGTGGTCGGTGATACCCTATTTGCTGGGGTCCTACTCAAAACCGATAAGCGCGCACTCATTCCACGGCCTGAGACCGAAGAGTTGGTGTCGTTGGTTTCCGATTTAGGTCTTGCTTTTGAAGCCATTCTCGATTTGTGCACGGGCTCAGGTTGCATAGCGCTCGCGCTGCAAACGAAGTTCCCTAATGCCAAGGTGAGGGGCCTTGATTTGTCGGCAGACGCCATTGCACTCGCCAAAGAAAACGCGCAACTCAACAACCTTGACCTCGCATTTGAAGTTGCTGATGTGCTCCATTGGAACCCCGACCAAACTTTTGATTTGATCGTTTCCAACCCGCCTTACATTCCGAGTCAAGAAAAAACACAAATGCAAGCCAACGTGCTGAATTTTGAACCCCACATGGCTTTGTTTGTTCCGGACAACGATCCGCTGTTGTTTTACAGACAAATCATCGAGATTGCCGAAAAGTGCTTAAATAAAGAGGCTTATCTCGCTTTGGAAATCCATGAAAATTTTGCCCGTGAAACACTAGCGCTGTTTGCAGGGATCGGCTATAAAAATGTAACAATCCATCTTGATTTGCAAGGAAAAGAACGCATGATTTTAGCGCAAAAAGCTTAATTTTATCCTATGGATCAAAAGGATATTCAGGATAAAATGCAGGCGTTGGCCACGGCGTTACATGCGCACAACCGCGCGTATTATGTGCTCAATGATCCGCAAATCTCCGATTACGAATTCGATATGCTCCTCAAGGAGTTGGAGGCTTTAGAAAAGCAATATCCCGAATTTTCCGACCCGAATAGCCCAACGAAGCGCGTCGGCGGAGACCTCACCAAAAAATTCCTGACCAAAAAGCACCGCATCCCGATGCTTTCGCTCTCCAATAGCTACTCTGAGCAAGAAATCATCGAGTGGGCAGAGCGCTGTCAGAAAACGCTGCAAGAGACATCTGAGTTTGTTTGTGAGCTCAAATACGACGGTGTAGCCATTGGCATGCGCTACCAAAATGGCCAGCTGCAAGAGGCGCTCACCCGCGGCGACGGCGAGCAAGGCGAGGAGGTTACGACCAACGTGCGCACCATCAAAACCGTTCCGCTGCAACTGCAAGCCGATTTCCCCTCAGATTTTGAGATCCGAGGCGAAATCTTCATGCCCCAGCAAAACTTTGAGCAACTCAACCAACAGCGCGAGGCGCAAGGAGAGCCTTTGTTTGCCAATCCGCGCAACACGGCTGCCGGGACACTCAAACTTTTAGATTCCAAAGAAGTGGCCAAGCGTGGCCTCGATTGTTATTTATATGGCGTTCATGGCCTCACCGAGCACGCTCAAGGTCATTTTGAGGCTGTGCAAGCTGCCAAAGCATGGGGCTTCAAAGTGCCAGATCCTGCGGCGCGCATGATCGAAAAGACAAGCAGCATCGGCGGCATCATGGATTTCATTCATTACTGGGACGCCCAGCGCGCCAAGCTGCCATTTGACATCGACGGCGTGGTTTTGAAAGTCAATTCTTTTGCCCAACAGGCCGAACTAGGCCTCACGGCAAAATCCCCACGATGGGCTATTGCCTACAAATTCAAGACCCAACAAGTAGAAACGCTGTTAGAGTCGGTGAGTTTTCAGGTGGGCCGCACCGGCGCCATTACCCCTGTAGCCAACTTAAAACCCGTGCAGCTCGGCGGCACCACCGTGAAGCGCGCCTCTTTGCACAATGCCGATCAAATGCACAAATTAGATCTCTGCGCTTCTGATACCGTTAAGGTAGAAAAAGGCGGCGAGATCATCCCTAAAATTGTCGGTGTCAATCTCAGCATGCGAAAATCAGAAGCGCGCATTCCGTTTATTGAAGTTTGCCCAGAGTGTCAGGCGCCGCTGGTGCGTCAGGACGGAGAGGCGCAGCACTACTGCCCAAATGAACTGGGCTGCAGACCGCAGGTGACGGGTAAAATCATGCATTTTATCAGCAGAAAGGCACTCAATATAGATGGTTTAGGTGAAGAAACAGTTGAGTTAATGTATGTCAAAAATTTGATTAATAATCCTTTAGATTTATATTCACTTACTTTTGACCAACTACTGTCTTTAGACCGCATGGCCGAAAAATCTGCCAATAACCTGTTGCAGTCTATCGCAGCATCCAAACAAATTCCTTTCGAGCGCGTGCTCTTTGGCCTGGGCATCCGCTTTGTCGGGGAAACCGTCGCTAAAAAATTAGCCCATCATTTTGGAAACCTGAGCGCACTCATCAGTGCCGACCTAGAAGCACTCTTAGCCGTAGATGAAATCGGCGAGAAAATAGCCAGTTCTATTTTGGCTTATTTTTCGAACCCCTTACAACTCGAGCTCATCAGCGGACTACAAGCCTTAGGTTTGCAATTTGAAACCGCTCAAAAGGCTAAAAATTCAGATTTACTCGAGGGCAAAACGTATGTCATTTCAGGTACTTTTGAAACCTTCAGCCGAGACGAACTTAAAGAACTTATCGAAAGCAATGGCGGTAAGGTTGGGTCTTCGGTATCGGCAAAAACACACTTTTTGATTGCCGGAGCCAACATGGGGCCAGCCAAATTGCAAAAAGCTACCGACTTAGGTGTAACTTTGCTCTCAGAAAACGACTTCATTAAACTGATTTCAACGTGAGTACACGCAGCATTTGGGAGCAACTACAGCATATAGCCATCGTCTGGACCTACCAAGACGAGCAGCAAATGCGCGACTTCGTCAAGGCGATAGACGTATTGCTGCTACAAAAGAAATTTGCTCACGCACTCATTATTGTGAATGTCCCCAAAGACCTCGACAAGAAAACCCTGCCGCCTCATTTTTTGATTTACTATAACTCGCCAGCCGATTACTCGCTGTTTGGCAAGCTCAAAGATGTGCAACTAGAGGCAGAATTACAGAAAAACTACGATCTGTTGCTGTGGTTTGGCTCCCCAGAGTCTAAAATCAAAGGCTTATTACAAAAAACATCGATTAAGAAGTGGCTTGGCATCAATGAGGTGGACCCTCTTTTTGACATGTTGCTCAATACCCAGCAAACTACCCCTGCTGGCCAACTCGAATTCATCCAACACACTCTTCAACGCATTCAATCATGAAAACATTCAAAGGCTCAGGTGTCGCGCTCGTGACGCCATTTCAGACCGATGGCAGCATCGATTTTCAAGCACTCAAACAACTTGTTTCTTTACAAATAAAAGGAGGTACAGACTTCTTAGTTGTTCAGGGCACCACCGGCGAGTCTCCCACATTAAGTCAGGACGAAAAACGCATGGTGTTGGATACCGTATTGGAGGTCAACAACGGGCAGCTGCCAATAGTTTATGGCATTGGCGGCAACAACACCGCTGGCTTAGCGGCGCTTTTCCAAAATTTACCAAGTGGCGTTGACGGCATTTTGTCGGTTTCGCCTTACTACAACAAACCGATTCAAAAAGGCATCGTTGCGCATTTCAAGCAAGTGGCCTCTTTTACCGATTTACCCATTATTCTCTACAATGTTCCAGGCCGAACGGGTTCTAACATGAGCGTAGAAACTACCCTAGAGCTGGCCGAAATCCAAAATGTTGTAGCGGTTAAAGAAGCTTCTGGCAACATGGAGCAAATCATGGACATCATTCGCCAGCGCAAACCAGGTTTTGGCGTGCTTTCTGGCGACGACAACCTCACCATGCCACTCATTACAGCTGGTGCCGATGGTGTCATTTCTGTAGTAGCCAACGCTTTTCCGGAGCGCTTTTCTCAAATGGTGCATGCCTCCATGGAAGGCAATTTGGCCCTCGCTAAAGAAGCGCATTACGACTTATTCAACATCACCAAAATGTTCTTTGAAGAAGGAAACCCTGGTGGTGTTAAGGTTGCATTAGCCCAACGAGGCCTGATGTCAGAAACCATGCGCTTGCCGCTTTACCCTGTATCAGAGGGCTTGCGTAGCCGCATTCAAGCAGAGACCAAGCGTTTGTTGGCAGGGCTTTAAAGATGTATCCAGTACTTGCGTTTTTGATTTGTGCTGGCTTGTTGTGCGCTTGTGACAACAACGCAACGCAAAAATCAGTAGAGAAGTCCCGAACCCCTTCGGTGCACGACCACACTGAATCAACAAATATCCAGACGCATCCGGACTTAGTTGACGTGCAGCAAGTTCATTCTGAAATTCAAATCGACCTCAAATACACCACTTCCGCTAATTTTTTAGGCGAAAAACTCTATTCAAAAATCGACAAAGCCTATTTGCAAAAAGATGTCGCTGCGCGCTTGGCCCGTGTGCAAAACGCAGTGCAGCGAACACACCGGGGCTACAAACTTCTGATTTACGACGCCTTGCGCCCAGTTACCGTGCAGCAAAAAATGTGGGTGGCACTAGACTCTCTGCCACCAGTGGAGCGTGCCAAATTTGTCTCTAACCCAAAAAACCTGAGCTTGCACAACATGGGAGCGGCCATTGACCTCACCATACTAGATGCCAAAGGCAAGCCGCTCGATATGGGCGCAGGTTTCGACGACATCCGACACAGCGCTTATCCGATCTACGAAGATTCATTTTTGAGAACGGGCCAACTGACTCCACAGCAAGTGCAGAACAGAAAACTCTTGCGCAGCGCCATGCAAGCACAAGGGTTTAGGCAACTCCCAACTGAATGGTGGCATTACAACGCCTGCAGCCGGGAAGAAGCAAAAAGCAAATACAAAGTTTTTTACACTGAAAACGATATTTTTACAAAACCAACATCATATTAATGCAAATGAAATCAGTTTTACTTTCTGTCCTTGGCCTTATTTTGGGTGCCATCACTAATGGGATACTCGTTCAAATTGGCTCAAGTGTTATTGAAGCGCCTTTAGGACTTGATTTGTCGACGGAAAAAGGTTTGGCTAAAGCCATGCCACTCATGGAATTCAAGCATTTTGTTTTTCCGTTTTTGGCTCATGCACTGGGTACATTTGTAGGTGCTTTTTTTGTGAGTAAAATGCGTGTGAACCGCACACTAATCAACGCAATGGCGATAGGTTTTGCTTTTTTAGCTGGTGGCGTCATGATGGTACTGCTGCTACCCGGAACCCCAGTGTGGTTTGTCTTACTGGATTTAATTGTGGCTTATTTGCCCATGGCTTATTTGGGTTACAAACTTGGGCAGCGCTAGTTACTCGATAGGGCCCTGCTTAAAAATGAGCCGTCCAGGTCGCGTATAAGGAATGAAATACTTGAAGTCTAGGCCAAAACCTGAGGCCGAGACCTCTCCGTATGCCGTCTGGCTAAAGTTTTCAAAACGATACTGAGACAACAAGATGAAGGCAGGTTGCATCTGAACAAATGCAGTAGCACCTAAATAATACACACCGTATTTCTTGTTGCGGTACTCAAAGCCCATGCTGGCCCTGAAATCAAAGCCTACTTTTTTGTTGATTTCTACCAAGCCCACTTGCCTGAACTCGTGTTTGTCAGACGGATTGACGTAAGTGGCTACACTAGAAGGTTTGTAAAGAATGGCAGCGCCAAGTGCGGCGTTGGCATAAATGGTGCGGCTGAGCTGGATGCCTACATTGCCTTGGATTGGGATTTCGAACTGTACAAAACGCAGGCGCTGCGTGACGCTAAGGGCGCTGTCGGTGCGGGTGCTGCTGATGCTGAAATTGCGTTGGTTGTAGTAAAGCCCCGTTTCTAAGGAAATGAGGTCGGTGAGGCCATAACGCAGCACGCCACCGAAGGTGTAGCCGTCTGTGGGCGTGAGGTTGGTTTGGAGCACGCTGTCCGAGAATTTTTGCAGCCCCGATTGCATTTGTTGCATGGGCGCAATGTGGCGGTAATGAAAACCAAAATAGTTGGGTTTGCCCAATTGATTGTACGCCTGAGACCAACTCAAAAGCGGCGCAACAACACAAATCAAAAGCAATAGACGCATACGCAAAGAAACGAAAATTTGACCGAAAGGGGGAGTTATTCGGTGATCCAGGTGCAATTGTATTCTAAGGGGCGGCGGTGTTGGTTGCTCGGCCAGTCAATAGCAGGATAGCCAATGTAGAACAAGCCCAAACATTTGTCCTTATCGTCAAGGCCGAGAAAGTGCTGCATTTCTTGGCTGTAAATGAGTTTAGGTGTGGCCCAAAAACCACCCAAGCCATAGGCCGTGCAGCTCAAGTGTAGATTTTGGATGGCGCAGGCCACCGCTTCAATTTCTTCAATTTCTGGAATTTTTTCACTCTCTTGTCTTTTCATAGACACCGCTATCACGGCAGAAGAGAGTAGGGGGCGGCGCAGCATTTTGGCGAGTTTGGCGTCGTCTTGTTGTTCGGTTGGTGTGAGCGCCATGTAGGTTTGGCCCAAAAAAGTACTGAGTTTCTGGCGGCCATCTTCCATAAAAACCTGAAAGCGCCAAGGTTGTGTGTTGCCATGAGTGGGCGCCCATTGTGCGTTGTTGAGCAGCAATTCGATTTGCTCTTTGTGGACCTTTCTGTCAGAGAATTGTTCGGGGTAAATGGTCCGTCTGGAGCGGATCAGCTCATTGATTTCAGAAAGGTTAAAGCGCATCAGGATTGTTTTTTTACAAAATTAGGATTTACTAACTTAGTGGATGCATTTCAGGTTGTCATTCTTCATTTTTTTAGCGCTCAACGCGTCTTTCTTCGCCCAACAACAGTTTTCTGGTTTTGAAAAAGCACTAGGCGGCGAAACCATCACTTATTTTTCGCCTTTTCGCGAGTTTGCTGACCTCGCTTTACTGACACGCTGTAATGGTGTTTCACCAATTGAATGGGAGGCAAGCACGCCAAAAACAGAAGCGGGTGCGTCTAAGTTTCAGTTTCTAATTGGTTTTTCAAACGGAACGAGCGGTACTGATCGGCTTTTTGATGTCTACCTCAATGACAGCTTACTTTTTACTTTCAAGACGGAGAAGAAATGGGTGGAGCAAGCTACTTTTCAAAAAGCCTCGAATTTTGCACCAAAAGCATATTACCGTTTCACGCTTCTTGAAAAAGACATCAATAAAGACATGTTTGGTTACCTCGAACTAGAATTGCCCTCAGCTAGCATTGGCAAATCACAATTTAAAATTGTGGGGAGGGATATGCAAAGCCGCGATTGGTTGATGGTTTTTCAGTTCAAGGCGCAAACTAAAGTGAAAGTACAAGCAAGTGCGCTTGTGCTCCGAGACGAGCAAAAGCGACCTATTAATGTACAGTGCCTTATCCCAGAAGGAATAGACAGTATATCATTTGTTTCAGCTTTTGTTTCGTTTCAAAATCAATTTGAACCCGGTTATCATTACCTGACGCTACCTGCTTATCCGGCAGGGTTTGTTGGTTCCGACACCTTGCATTTTCGAGCATATGCAAGAGGCAAGATCAGCATTGATTCGCTTTTTGTTCTCGACGTTCAACCGATCAAAGACCTGGATTTTCATATCATTCACCACTCGCACAACGATATCGGCTATTCGCATTTACAAACCGACGTCGCCAAAATCCAAACTGAAAATATCCGTTCGGCTTTGCGCTGGATTGCAAAAGGTGGAGTGGGTAACATTCAGCCCATTTGGCATGTAGAATCGTTGTGGGCTGTCGAGAATTTCTTGAATGAAGCAAGCCCAGCCGAAGAACTCCAGTTTGTAGCGGCCGTCAAGAAAGGCAATTTGGTGCTGTCTGCCAACTATGCCAATTGCCTCACCGGCCTCATGCGTCCCGAAGAATTTACTTGGCTCACTGCCTACGCACGCCATTTAGAGCAGAAATATGGCTTGCATGTTTCAAACGCCATGGTGACCGACATTCCGGGGCAAACCTACGCTGCTTTTGAGGCGTATGCGCAGCAGCAAATTCCTTATTTATCATTGGGCCCCAATTACGTGGCCAACCATACTGATCATGGCGATAGAGTAGGTGGAGTCATTCGAGAAACGGGTGACCAACCTTTTATGTGGCAGTCCAAAACCGATAGCAGTGCGCAACTTTTCGTCTGGACCGCAGGCAAAGGCTACTCGTATTTTCACAATATTCCCGCGGGTCAGCAGTTTTTTGAATGGGAAAAGCGCCTTTCTGCCTATGCACAAGAGTTGAATATCTATCCCTATGATATCGTGCAACTGCGCTACACCAAAAATGCAGACAACGGCCCTGTAGACACCTCGCTTTGTGAGTTCGTTGCAGCCTGGAATTTGAAATACAGTTCACCTCAATTGGTGCTTTCCAATCTAGATACCGTGTTTACAGATTTTTTAAAGAAATATAAAGCTGAGCTACCCGTTCGCTCCGGTGAAATCAGTCCGTATTGGGAAGACGGTGCGTACTCCACAGTCGCCGAAGAAATCCAGATGCGCCGTTTGGTAAAAGAAGTCATTGATTTTGAAGGGCAGCTCAACGAAATTCAAAAAAATCAGCATCGAGACGCTTTGCGAGAAATCCAGCGCAACCTTGTCTTGTTTCACGAACACACCTGGGGTGCCTGGTGTAGTATCTCAGCCCCAGACACCTATTTCACGACCGAACAATGGCGCATTAAAAAAGCTTTTCTAGAAAGCGCTCAAGAACAGTTCAATGCCCTCAAAGAAATATGGAATTGGGAAGCGCCTAGCAATGTTGCTATACAAAGTACCTTCAAACTCAAATGGGATAAAGAGTTGTCTGGCATCCGTTCTTTGAAATGGCAGGGCCAAGAGTTACTACGCCGAGATTCAATAGGCTTAGGAGGGCTCATTTATAGTTTAGGGATTACACCTCAGGTTTCTTCAATAATGTTGCCCATGCAAACGGAGCAAAAAACGAATAAACAAAGTTTCGAGCATCCCAATTTGAATGTCCGCTTGGAGGTCTTACCTAGTGAAGCACCAAACGAACTCATTTTACGCTATACCATCGACAAAAAAGCCATACGAGACAAAGAAGCACTGCATATTTGCTTGCCCTTTCAACTAGACAACCCTACCTTGACCTACGGCGATCAAACACTACTCAACTACCCTACAGACCAATTGGCGGGCTCCAACAAAGAGTTCATTTGTGTCGCCGATCACCTGATCCTCGAAGACAAAAAACTCAAAATAACCGTCTTCACTCCCGACTGCAACCTAATCGAACTCGGCGCGCCTATAGACGAACAACAGCAACTCGGTGCAAAGGTCTGGAAGCGCGAAAATCAAAGCATTTCTCCACTTTATTTGTATGTTTTCAATAACTATTGGCACACGAATTACAAAGCAGATCAAGCGGGAACTTTTAGTATGATGTTGCGGGTGCGGGTGGAGGAAATGGAATAATCAATCTATTTCAGCGCTTTTATTTTCTTCTGGGTTAGTTATTTCTCTCCCTTTGTTGCAATTTCAAAGTTGTACATTGTTATCTCTAAATTTTAATAATAATTTAGCTATAACTAAATAAAATGCCGAAATATTCTTTAATTTTGTCTCCAAACATTTCGAGTTCGACGAAAATACCCGTGTTTGAACCATGTGTTGATGGATTGAGTTTGTTTGAACGTTTTATTGGATCTATTGAGGAAAAAAAACAGATGGAAATGATTTAGCAGGAGCGGTAAGAAATCTTGAATTGGCCGCTAATGTTCGAATATATCACTTTCATGAAAAATACACAGGAAGGATTATCGTATTTGGAGGCATGAAGAACGATCAGCAAATTGACATTAAATCAGCAATAAGAATCATTAATAGTTATCAAATGAAAACAATTAGAAATTTTAGAGAGCAGATCCTTGACAATCCTGTTTATTGGGTGGAAGGGATTAACGGTATGCTCTATGATGCAATTGTTACCTACATGGAAAAACATCAAATGAAGCAAAAAGATTTAGCGAAGCATCTTATGATATCTCCAGGTAGAGTGTCTCAAATCTTAAACGATGGAAATATCAATTTTAGCCTAGAAAAGCTCATTGAGATCGCGTTGAAGGTTGATAAAATCCCAGCTTTTCTCTTTGAAGATAAATCTTCTTATCTTGAAAGAGAACGTCAATTAACTGAGGTTAAACGGATTTGCAGGCCCTATGATCAAAAGAAACGTAATACTCACATGATCGCTGATAATCCTGATTGAATTTGAACATACCAGCAGTTTCTCAATTAGAAAATTAAACAAATCTCTAAAATAGCGCAGCATAAGATCTATTTGTTGTTTTCAGGGTACCGTGCTCAAATATGTGAATCATGTAATTTCCTCTGCTCAATAAGCAACAGCGGCCACGAGAAAGAAGCTGAACTTTGTTGTGTCAGAGAATGGTCTTTGACATAAATAAATTGACATGACAACAACAAAAAACATCGTAACGCTGGCAACAGAAAGTGCGAAAACATTGGCAACAGCCGTGAAAGCTGCTGATTTAGTAACTACTTTAGAAGGTAAAGGGCCTTTCACTGTTTTTGCGCCTAAAGATGCTGCCTTTGCAGCAATCCAAAAGGATGTGGATACGCTTTTGAAACCAGAGAACAAGTCTAAGTTAGCCAACATGCTTACTTATCATGTGGTAAGCGGTGAACTCAAGGCAGCAGATCTCAAAGACGGCGCTGAACTGACGACCGTTCAAGGTGGTAAATTAAAAGTATCGGTCAAAGATCACAAAGTGATGATTGGCAATGCGCACGTGACGACAGCAGATGTTTTTGCTTCGAATGGCGTAGTGCATTTGATCGACAAAGTGTTACTGCCAAAAGCATAACTTTGGTTGCTTTAAAACAAAAAACCCTGATGTTTACATCAGGGTTTCTTTTTGTGACCTCGTCAGGATTCAAACCTGAAACCTTCAGAGCCGTAATCTGATGCTCTATTCAGTTGAGCTACGAGGCCGATTTCGAGTGCAAAGATAAGAACTTTTTTACAATTGCAATGTTATTAAAGAAAAAAGCGCTTGAAAAAACTACTTGTTGTCCTTTCCGTAATCGGACTTTTATTCATCTTATTGCTCTCCATTATGCGTTCATCTATAGAAACTCCTGAATATGAAGTGCTTCGTGTGCTTACCAAAAAGGCAGAGATCAGGCGCTACCCGAGTTTGGTTTTGGCGCAAACCGATTTGGATTCGAGTACCTACAGTGAAAACAGCAGTTTGGGCTTCAGAAGGGTGGCGGGTTATATCTTTGGCGGCAATGAGAAAGGTGAGAAAATAGCCATGACTTCACCGGTTGTGATGGAGATGGGCGCCAAGACTCAAGTGGCTTTTGTGATGCCTAAGCAATATAGTATGGATGCGCTGCCGAATCCGAATAGCCAGAATGTTAAGATTGCCAAACAAGCGGAGCGTACGCTTGCGGTGCTTCGTTTTGGTGGCTATACCAACGATATCAAAATTGCAGAAAAGGCGGAGGAGTTGAGGGCGCTTTTGCGTCAGGAAGGCATCGCTTTTCAAGATAAATTGATTTACATGGGCTACAATGCACCATGGGATTTCATTGGCCGTCGCAATGAAGTGGCTTTTGAAATCATGTCAGCTGACTAAACCGTGCTAGATTTTTTCTCAACTTGATGAGAAAATCCTATTTCTTGCCTTAGTTTTCTCGTTATTTTAGCACAAACTTGCTAAAATGAAATTCCCTTATCAGCTCCAAACAATGGAGCAGTATCAAAACGCCTACGCACAAAGCGTGCAAGACCCCGAAAGGTTTTGGGCGAACATTGCTGAAAATTTTACTTGGAAAAGAAAATGGGACACCGTTCTCGATTGGAATTTCAGCGAGCCTTCTGTTCATTGGTTCAAAGGTGCGCAACTCAATATTACCGAAAATTGTTTGGACCGCCATTTGGAAACGAAAGGCAATGAACCAGCTATTATTTGGGAGCCGAACAATCCAGATGAGCAACATCAGGTATTGACCTACAATGAATTGCATTTCAAGGTTCAACAATTTGCCAACGTTTTGCTCAATAACGGCGTTCAAAAAGGCGACCGCGTTTGTATTTATATGGGCATGATCCCCGAATTAGCCATTGCCACGCTTGCTTGTGCCCGAATAGGCGCCATTCATTCCGTCATTTTTGGTGGGTTTTCTGCCCAAGCCATTGCCGATCGGCTCGACGATGCAGGGGCACAATTCATTGTGACTTGCGACGGTGCGTTTAGAGGGGCGAAAGATATTGCTTTGAAAAGCGTGGTGGACGACGCGTTGGTTGGAAACAAAACCATTCAGAAGGTGATTGTTTGCACCCGTACCCATACACCGGTTGCGATGTTGAAAGGTAGAGATGTTTGGTTGGAAGACGAAATCAAAAAGGTAGAAGCCATGGGCAACCCTGCCGTTCCTGCGGTGGCCATGGATGCCGAAGATATTTTGTTTATTCTTTACACCTCAGGTTCTACGGGCAAGCCAAAAGGCGTGGTGCATACCACCGCTGGGTATATGGTCTGGGCCAACTACACGTTTGTCAATGTGTTTCAGTGCCAACCGGGGCAAGTGCATTTCTGCACAGCAGATATCGGCTGGATCACCGGCCACAGCTACATCATTTACGGCCCTCTCAGCGCAGGGGCCACCACACTCATGTTTGAAGGCGTGCCCACATGGCCAGACGCAGGTCGTTTTTGGGAGGTCGTGGAAAAATTCAAAGTGGACATCTTATACACCGCGCCAACTGCCATTCGCAGCCTGATGGGTTTTGGTCTCGATCCGATCAAAGGCAAAGACCTGAGTTCTTTAAAAGTACTTGGGTCAGTAGGGGAGCCAATCAATGAGGAGGCTTGGCATTGGTACAATGAACACATCGGCCAAAAGCGCTGTCCTATTGTCGATACTTGGTGGCAAACCGAAACCGGCGGCGTAATGATCTCTAATTTAGCAGGCGTCACGCCTGCAAAGCCTTCTTATGCTACTTTGCCGCTGCCGGGTATTCAGCCTTGTTTGGTCGATGAAAACGGTCAGGAGATTGCAGGCAATGGCGTCAATGGCAATTTGTGCATCAAGTTTCCGTGGCCAGGTATCATCAGAAGTACTTACAATGACCACGAACGCTGTCGTCAAACCTATTTCTCGACCTATCCCAACCTCTATTTTACTGGCGACGGCTGCCTCAGAGATGAAGAAGGTATGTATCGCATTACGGGTAGGGTAGACGACGTTCTGAATGTCAGCGGCCACCGCATCGGTACTGCTGAAGTCGAAAACGCCATCAATATGCACGCGGGTGTCATTGAGAGCGCGGTGGTGGGCTACCCACACGACATCAAAGGACAGGGTATTTTTGCCTACGTCATCATCGAAGATGCCCACGGTACTGCCAATTTGACCAAGCAAGATATCCTTCAAACGGTGTCGCGTATCATTGGCCCAATTGCCAAGCCAGATCAAATCTTATTTGTGCCCGGCCTACCTAAAACGCGCAGCGGTAAAATCATGCGCCGCATTTTGCGCAAAATTGCAGAGGGAGACACCACCAATTTAGGCGACACCAGTACGCTTTTGGATCCGAGTTTGGTGGAGGTGCTCGTGACACTCAAGAACAACTGATCTTCACTACCATACTTTTGAAAGGGGCGCTTAGGTGCCCCTTTTTTCGTTATCAACAATTTGATTTTAAAAGAACTAAAGAATGTTAATCTAGGCTTAAAATCATGGTTACAAAGCGCAGCGATCTTTACCAAAAAAAAACATGAAGCGCAAAGTTGATTTAGTTGTGATTTCGGATGTGCACCTCGGAACCTATGGCTCGAGAGCAGCTGAGTTGGTATCCTACCTAAAGAGTATTCATCCGGAAACGTTGGTTCTCAATGGAGATATCATCGATATTTGGCAGTTCAGCAAGCGTTATTTTCCGGCGGCCCACATGGAAGTACTCAAAACCATTGCTTCAATGCTTACACATGGCACCAAGGTGTATTACATCACGGGCAACCACGACGAAACCTTGCGCAAGTTCAAGGGCTTCAAGATGGGGGATTTCGAAATTCAGAATAAATTAATCTTGAACTTGCCAACCGGTAAAGCATGGATTTTTCATGGCGATGTATTTGATACCACCATGAAGCATTCTAAATGGGTGGCCCAACTCGGCGGAAAAGGATATGATTTACTGATCATGCTCAATACCTGCATGAACTGGATTTCTGAACGCTTAGGTAGAGGCCGCATCTCGCTTTCGCAAAAAGTGAAAGACAGCGTCAAAGGCGTAGTGAAATACGTCAATAATTTTGAGGAGACCGCGGCAGAGATTGCCTGTTTTTCGAATTACCAATATGTGGTTTGCGGGCATATCCATCAGCCACAGATTCGCAAAATGACAAGCAAAGAAGGTTTAGAGGTGCTTTATCTCAATTCTGGCGATTGGGTCGAGAACTCAACGGCTTTAGAATACCACAATCAAGAATGGACGCTTTACAAGCATGATCAGAGTGTCAAAGAAGATGTGCTGCAATTAAAAGAAGAACACCGCGACGCGCTCAATTATGAGGTGCTCTTGAAAGAAGTTGTTTCGGAATTTTACGCCAATTAGCATGCGGATTTTATATGCCATCCAAGGAACGGGCAACGGCCATCTCAGCCGCGCCCATGAAATTGTGCCGATCTTGCAAAAACACGTGCAGGTCGACACCTTAATTAGTGGCAATCAAGCGCAAATTCAGGCCGCATTCGACATCAATTATCAACGCACGGGCCTCACGTTTTCTAGCGGTAAAAATGGGGACATCAGTATACTCAAGTCCCTGAAAAATACCCACCCGATAGACCTCATTCGAGAAATCAGGTCCTTTCCGATTCAAAGATACGACCTCGTACTCAGTGATTTCGAACCCGTATCAGCTTGGTCTGCCTTGCTCAGCGGCGTTCCTTGCATTGAACTGAGCCATCAGGCAGCGGTGGTGCATCCGCTCGCACCTAAACCAAAAGAAAGAGCTGCATTCGGGCGCTATGTGCTGCAACATTACGCGCCTTCTCGCCACAAATACGGTTTTCATTTCAAGTCTTATGACGCGCGCGTTTTTACGCCGGTCATCAGGCATGAAATCCGAGATGCCCAACCCACAGATCAAGGGCATTACACGGTTTATTTGCCAGGTTACCACGACGATGTTTTGATGCATTTTTTACGTCAATTTGATGTCAAATGGGAAGTTTTTTCGAAACATGCGACTTATGCATACAGGGTAGACAACGTTTTTATCGAGCCTATTAGCCAACTGCGCTTTCAGCATAGCCTTATCAGTGCTACAGGCGTATTGTGCGGTGCTGGTTTTGAATTACCTTCGGAGGCATTATTTTTAGGGAAGAAAACAATGGTGATTCCGATGAAAGGGCACTACGAACAAACCTGTAATGCTTTGGGAGCCGCAGATGTAGGCGCAACTACCATCCCTGAACTCGACCTCATTTACCACAGACAAATCAACTACTGGTTAGCACAAACACAACAAGCGCCACTTTTGTTTCCAAATCAAACGGAGCAAATCCTCATTGATATCCTCAATTCATTTCAAAAAGAGGGCAGGGCGGCCTACGAACCAGGTGTTGAGTTCGAGACGCTCAGGCAAAAGCTAGGCTTACTCCGTTATTTTTTCTGAAAGCGCCTTGTAATATCCATACAACTCCTGCTGCGCATGAAACGGCGGCAGGTTGCGCTTGGAGTAGGCATTTTTGTAGTCTGCAGAAATACTTCTGGCCTTGACGCTGCCTTTCCATTGGTACTCAAAGATGAGTTCAATTTCTTTTTGAATTTTGGGATCTTTGACAATTGTGCCCACCTCGACACGTTGGTCTAGGTTGCGCTCCATCCAATCGGCGCTCGAAATGAAATATTCCGGCTTGCCGTTGTTGCTAAAGATAAAGAAACGGGTGTGCTCTAAGTAGCGGTCTACAATGCTAATAGCCGTGATGTTTTCACTCAAGCCTTTCACGCCAGGCTTTAAGCAGCAAATACCACGGATGATGAGCTCAATTTTGACACCAGCTTTGCTTGCCGCATACAATTTGTCTATCATCTTGACGTCCGTAAGGTTGTTGAACTTGAGACGGATATGAGCGGGATTTTTGGCCTTTGCAAACTTGATTTCGCGCTCGATGAGGGCGAGTAATTTGCGGCGGGTGTTGAAAGGAGAGACGAGCAAGTGGCGAAAGGCGTGGCGTTCGAGGTTGTTTTCGAGCATACCAAACACGCGGCTTACTTCTAAAGAGATTTCTTTATCGGCAGTGAGGAGGGCTAGATCGGTATAGACAGTAGCGGTAGATTCATTGAAGTTGCCCGTTCCAATGTAGGTAATGTATTGGGTTTTGGCTTCTGAAACGCGCTTGATCTGCAGGAGCTTGGAGTGTACTTTGAGGTTTTGAAGCCCGTAAATGACGTTGGCACCGTTGTCTTTGAGGCGATTGCTCCACCAAAGGTTGTTTTCTTCGTCAAAACGCGCCTGGAGTTCAAAAACGACCGTGACCTGCTTGCCATTGAAAATACAAGCGAGTAGGGCGTTCATGATTTCTGAATTCTTGGCGACGCGGTAAATATTGATTTTCACGTCTTTTACCTTCGGGTCAAGGCTGGCCTCGCGCAGAAGGTCCACAACGTGGTCAAACTGCTGAAAAGGAAAGTGCAACAAGACATCTTGCTTGAGAATGGTAGCGATATGGCTTTTGCCTGTTCGGAATGCAGGGTGCTGCACGGGAGGCTGCGCAAGGAAACGATAGGCGTTGTGGCCAAAGTCTGGGAAGCGCATGAAGTCCTTGAAGTTATGGTAGCGCCCACCTGGAATGGTATTAAAGCCCTTTTTAAGCTTGAGTTGTTGCAGTAAAAAAGACAATAAGTCTTCGGGCATGGCGGCGTCATAGACAAAACGCACGGGCAAGCCTTTCTTACGCTGCTTGATGCTTTTTTCGATTTTCTCAAAGAAAGACAGCGAAAGATCGTCGTCTAGATCGAGTTCTGCGTCACGCGTAAACTTAAAAGTAAAGGCTTCTGCACGCTCTGGCTGATACACCGAAAAGATGTCGTTGAGGTAAAGTCTAATGATGTCGTCGATGAGGATCACGTTGGTGTGCGCCTCTCGATTGAGGATGAAAAAGCGGCTGTATTCGGTTGGGATCTGAATGAGGGCGTAGCGTACTTTTGCAGCGCTGATCATTTTGACGCCTAAATAAATGGCGTAATCTCTGAGTTTGGGCAGTGGTCTTTTTTTGTCGAGCATGATCGGAAAAATCGCATGCTTGAGCTTGTCGTGAAAAAAATCGTCTAACTCCACAAGTTCTTTGTCGGTGCAGGCAGTCTCATCAATGAAATGAATGCCTTCTTCTTGGAAACCAGTCTTGATCTCTTGATAAGTGCTCTCAAAAAGCTGTTGTTGGCGCAATACGACCTTACGAATTTCGACATAGAGTTCCTCTGCGGTACCCTTGTAGCCCTGAACTTTCTCGTTCCTGAGGTCAATTGCTCTTTTGAGGTTGGCCACGCGCACCCTGAAAAATTCATCTAGGTTGTTGGAGTAGATGCCCAAAAATCGCATGCGCTCAGTAAGCGGAACACTCGGATCCATCGCTTCTTGCAAGACGCGTTCATTAAAAGAAAGCCAGCTGAGTTCTCTATTGATCAAATTCATATTACAAAGAAAGCCTTGCCGAGAGAAACGACAAGGCTTTTTAATATTAATTTATAGTTAAAGTTTTATATAAAAAAAGCACCATCCGAAGAGAGTGCTTTGTTGTGGGGGTTGACGGGTTCGAACCGCCGACCCTCTGCTTGTAAGGCAGATGCTCTGAACCAGCTGAGCTAAACCCCCTAAGTGGTTACGAGTGCAAAGATATGAAATAATTCAATAATCAAAAGAAAAAATGAAGTTTTTTACTGCGTTATCTCAAAAAATATATTGAAAATAAGGCGGGGGAGCATTGTAGTAAGTTCAATTTCAATTTGTTGCAAGATGCAACTTTTTCAAAATCTTTTCGTATTATTGGCCTTATGCGCAAAAGCACAAATGTATTTTTCTTAATCTTCATAGGCCTTAGTGCTGTGTTTTTGGGCTGTGAATTTAGTTCACCACAAGACGAAATGCGCAAAGACTGGGCGCAAATAGAGCGCTCCGGCAAAATCACCCTACTTACTGAGAACTCAACACTTTCCTTTTTTGAATTCAAGGGCAAGCGCATGGGTTTTGAATACGAAATCCTCGATACGTTTTGTAAGGCCAATCACCTGAAGTTAGAGGTGAAGGTGTTAAATAAACTCGGTGATTTCCAGCGCAAGCTTCGCAAAGGCGAGGGAGATGTTGTGGCGGCAAATCTCCCTATCGAGTTGGGGCAACAACAGCAATTCAATTATTCTATTCCTTATTACCAGACCTATCAAGTGTTGGTGCAGCGCAAATCAGATTCTATAATATCAGAGCCGGCGTATCTTGCCGGTAAAACGGTTTACATCCGTAAAAATTCGGCCTACGAAAAACGCTTACAGGCTTTGCAAGAAGAGATAGGAGCGACTATTGATATCCGATACCAACAAAATGCGCCACTTGCCGAAGATTTAATTGAGGAAGTGGCCAACGGCCGCATTCATTACACCTTAGCACATGAAAATCAGGCACGCATTGTCAAAGACATGCATCCGAACTTAGATATTGCCACCCGCATGTCTTTTGAACAGCGCATTGCTTTTGCTTTGCGTCCTAAAAGTAAAATTCTCAAAGAAAAGCTCGATGCGTTTCTACAGACCTATATTGCCTCAGAAGCCTACGTGCAGCTTAAAAAGCGCTACTTTGATTATATTGCCTCCACACCAACGGAATTTTACCTTACGCCCAAAGGTGCGCTTTCTCCTTTTGATGCGCTTTTCAAAAAGGCTGCACAGTCCTACAATTGGGATTGGAAAGTACTGGCGGCTATAGCTTTCAAAGAGTCTCGTTTCAATCCGAATGCCCGTGGTTTTGGTGGCGCTTATGGCCTCATGCAATTTATGCCGAATACAGGGCCTCGTTTTGGCGTATTTCCGGAGTCTAGCCCGGAAGTACAAATCAAAGGTGGTATGCGTTATTTGCAGTCCATGAGTAAGCGCTGGGCCAGTATTTCTGACGAACAAACACGTTTGCAATTTACCTTGGCTTCTTACAATGCAGGCATGAGTCATATTGAAGATGCGCAGCGCTTGGCAAAAGCCGCAGGCCTCAATCCGAACAAGTGGGATGGCAACGTGGCTCTGATGGTCAATAAGTTAGATGAGCCCCAGTTTTATCGCTCTGAATTGGTGCGCTGTGGGGCCTATAGAGGGCAAGCCACTTCTTATGTAGCCAAAGTCTTAGGAATTTACGCGCGCTGGAAATAAATGTCAGATAAGCGCATAATTGTTGTTCAGGGCCCAACTGCATCAGGCAAAACTACTTTGGCAATTGCCTTGGCTCAGCACCTTCAAACCGAAGTCATTTCCTTCGATTCTCGCCAATTCTACAAAGAACTCGCCATTGGTGTTGCAAGGCCAAGTGCAGCAGAATTGGCAGCAGTAAAGCAGCACCTAATTGCTTCTCATACTATTCTAGAGCCATTGAATGCCACCTCTTATGTGGTGCAGGCCAGGCCAATTTTAGATCGGCTGCTCGAAGAAAAGGGCTCAGTAGTATTGGTTGGTGGCTCGGCTTTATTTGCCGATGCCCTCATTTTGGGTCTGGATCCGTTGCCGCACGACACAGTTGTTCAGGCTAAATGGCAAGCTGTTTTTGAAAACGATGGTTTAGTAGCACTGCAAGCCGCATTAGCTAAGCAAGACCCAGCATTTTATCAAGAAATTGACACCATGAACCCTACGCGGCTCATGAGGGCCCTAGAAATCAATGAGCTCACAGGGCAATCCAATATAGATCTTCGTAAAGGACCTCGAAAAGACCCACCACATGTTGCGCGCATGTTCATCAACTGGCCCCGTGCTAGCTTATACGAACGCATTAATGCGCGCGTTGATATCATGATAGCCGAAGGGCTCGAACAAGAAGCACGTCAGTTTTTTCCAGATCAAATGTTATTACAAGCCTTACAAACAGTTGGCTACCGCGAGTTTTTTGCTTATTTCGAGGGCGCTATGGGTAGGGAAGAGGCTATAGAGAAAATCAAGCAGCACACGCGTAACTATGCCAAGCGACAACTTACTTGGTTGTCGCGCTACGATCAAATTATGGCACTTGAGCCTGCAACTGCTGCAGAATTGTTGGCCACCGCACTTGTTAAAATTGGTTAAAGAAATGTTAAAAAGAAGGAGCGAAGCTTAAAATCAAGCATTTTCGTACCTAAACAGTTGAACATGAAAAATCTATTTATTTTACTTTCGTTCTTTTTTCTCCAACAACTCCACGCACAGAAAATTCGTTTGAAGGTTGAAGACCAAAAAGATACCACAGTTTACTTAATTAAATACTTTGGTTCGAAACTCTTCTATGCCGACACCGCCCAAATGAAAAATGGCGAGGTTATCTTTGATGGCGCCAAGCAAAAACCAGGTATTGTTGGTTTGTTTTTGCCCGGTCAGCGCTACTTTGAATTCGTGTACAACAACGAAGAAATTCAGCTCGAAACTAAAGGCCCAGACTTTATGGCGAACATGATCGTCAAAAAATCTGAGGAGAACAAATTGTTCATCCCATACGTTAAGTTCATCAGCAGTAAAAAGGGAGAAATAGCCAAGCTTTCTGAGGAGCGCGCCAAACTCAAGCCCGAAGACACACAATACGCCAAACTCGGCACGCAAATCGATGCACTCAGCAAAGAAGTAGAAGTGTATCAAGCCAATTTAGTAACTGCCAATCCAGGAAAACTCGTTTCTAAAATTGTCCAGATGTCTACAGACGTTGTTGTACCAGAGCCTCCTAAAGATGCGAACGGCAAAATGCTCGACTCCAACTTCCGTTATAAATATTATTTTGCACACTACTGGGACAACGTCGATTTCAAGACCGATGCGTTGGTCAATAACCCTATTTTTGCCAACAAACTCGAGTTTTATTTTGGTCAATCCATGATGATACAACATTGGGACACCATCATTAAATATGCTTTTGCGTTCTGCGACGCCCTCAATCCGAAATCGCGCATGTTCGAATACAGCGTGGGTTGGATAGCTTCTACCTACGGAAAAAGCGAAATCATGGGTATGGACAAAGTCTATTACTACATGCTCAAGCGTTATTTCTGTACCAAAGATGGCAGCGGCAAATCTCCAGCATTTTGGGTAGCCGAAGACAAATTCGAGGATCTCTGCGAAAACCTCGACAACAAAATGAACACCGTGATGGGCATCAAGCCACCGAATCTCATCATGCGCGATACCTCCGATACCAAATGGCTCGACTTCTACAGCCTCAATTCTGGATACACCATTCTCTATTTCTGGGATCCAGAATGTGGTCATTGCAAGAAGGTAACGCCAAAAATGCAAACCCTTTATGCAGAAAAATGGAAGGCGCGAAACATTGAAATTTACGCAATAGGTAAAGGGGTCGGTAAAGACTTTGAAGCCTGGAAAAAATACATCCGCGAGAACAAATTGACTTTCATCAATGTTGCTGTTACTAATAGCATTTATGAAATTGCCAAAGCCACGCCAGAAAAATTAGTGCCGCTCTACCCAGGTGAGAAAGGAAAGCCGACTACTTTGCAGAGTCTCAATTACCAGCAGACCTACGACATCTATTCTACCCCGAAAGTTTTCGTTTTGGATAAAGACAAGAAAATAATTGCCAAAAACTTATCAGTTTCGCAATTAGAAGATATGCTTGATCGCCTTCAAAACAAGTCGGACGCACCCAAATTATTCCCTCCTGATCCAGAAGAGGACGAGCACATGCAAAAGGACTAAATGACGCCAAAACAACTCTCTTCGACCCTTCAAAGTCAACAAAATTGGTTAATTACTACACATAAGGGTCCTGATGGCGATGCCGTGGGCAGTGTAGTTGCTTGGGCCGCTTATGCGCTACAATGCGGCAAAGACTACCTGATTTTGTTTCCAGATCAGCCGGCAGCGTATCTGTGTCCTTTTTTAGAAGGTTATAAGTGGGAGGTTTTTCAGGCCGAAAAAAAATACGATTTCGACTTGCTCTTTGCCCTCGACTACAATGCACCGAGCAGAGTGGGGCAAGAGATGTCTGGTTTTGTGGCAAATTACCCAGCTTCTAAAGTCATGCTAGACCACCATCCCGGTCCGGAGGAATTCTGCGAGCTCACTATTTCACATCCGAAAGCTTGTTCAACCACAGAAGTCATTTACCAGACGCTAGAAGAGCTCGGGCAACTTTCGCTCATCAATCTACCGATGGCCAAGGGTTTGTATTTAGGCCTCCTGACCGACACCGGTTCTTTTCGTTTTCCATCTGTATCGGCCTACACACACCAAATCAGCGCACATTTATTGTCTTTGGGCTTGGCGCACCATGAAATCCATGAGGCTGTTTACGATGTCAATAGTGTAACGCGTTTGCAATTGCGCGGTTATGCCATAGCGGAGAAACTTCAACTGTATCCGCAAATAGGTGTGGGTGTGCTCAGTTTGAATAAAGAAGAGCTCCGGCGCTTCAATTATCAAAAAGGAGATACAGAAGGTTTGGTTAACGTTATTTTATCCATTGAGGGCTATAAAGTTGGTGTTTTTTTAATGGAAACAGAAGATGGTGTAAAAATGTCTTTTCGCTCCAAAGGTCAGCGCTTTGTCAATGCATTTGCGCAGGCTCATTTTAATGGCGGCGGACACCAATACGCGGCAGGTGGCTTTTACGAAGGTACCTTGAGCGCAGCGCTGGCCAAACTTGAATCGTTAACCGATCAATTGTAATTGCATGCCAAATCAGTTTCTGTTTGTTTTTGGGTTCATGTGTTTGCTGCTTTTTACGGCTTGCCGTAGAGAGAAAACCCAAGATCGGCCACAGCAAAAATGGTCTACCGGACACTCTGTAGATTTCAATCAGGAGCTCAGCGTTCGTGAAAACCTCAAGATCAATACCTATTTAGCGCACTACACCCACCTCAAAATGCAGCAAACGCCTTCTGGCTTACGCTACATGATTTACGAGAAGGGCAATGCTGTTCAGGCCTTGGCTCAAGATGGCCAGCAGGCTTTGGTTCGCTTGAAAATAGGTTTGTTGGATGGAACAGTTTGTTACCAAACTAAAGCGGATCAAATTGAACGCATTACCATTGCCCATTCAGAAAAAGAATCAGGCATACACGAAGCTTTGCAGCTCATGCGCAAAGGTGACAAAGCCAAACTCATTTTACCGAGTTACTTGGGGCATGGCTTGCTCGGAGATCGCAGCAAGATTCCGCCACAAAGTATTTTATACATCGATATCCAACTAATTGAACTCCAATGAGAAGACTGTTGTTCCTTTCTTTGCTTTTGACCTTCACTGCTTGTACTGATACTAAGAAGCAAAAGCACACGTCCAAAAATATTGTTAAGGCCAACACCCAAGACCTCACGGACTTAGATACCAGCGCTGCCGGGTCCAAGAAAAACCTGATCAATTTCGAAAAAGGCAAGGTGAGTTTGCGCAAGCAACTGCCGAGTGGCATTGTACTCAAATGGATTGAGCGCGGCACTGGCCCAGGGTTTAAAAGCGGCGAAATGGCGCTCATTGACTACCGTTTAGGTACGCCCGACGGCCGAATCATCGACGGCAATAACAGAATTGACCTGCCTTTTATTCCGTTTGTTGTAGGTTACAGTATGCAGACACAAGGTTGGGATTTAGCTTTCGCACATTTGCGCGTCGGCGATTTTGTGAAGGTAGAGATTCCCGCAGCGCTAGCTTATGGTAGCAAAGGCATTAAGGATGTATTGGCACCGAACACACCCAATTGGCTATATGTGAAGGTCATTTCGAAAATCAAGCCGAGTACAGATGCAGAAGGCATCCGAGCCTGGAAACTCTCCGATGGCCAGGCCTTTAACTTAGAGGAGGGTGGCGCAAAGGAAGTCGCTTACGAATTCGTGGCCTCCACACCCAATAAAGCAAATGCCATTGTAGCGCGTAAATTTCCCCAGCGCTTTGTTGTTGGGCAAAAAACAACTGTTCCAGGACTGCGTAAAATACTCAAAAATGCCTTGCAAGGCGAGCGCTATTACCTTGTATTACAGCCAGAACAGGCCTACGGGAGCAAAGGTTATGGGCAAGTGATTGCGCCCAATGAGCCCGTTTTCTTTTTACTAGACATTGTTGGCGTCCGGTCCATTTCATAGGAAATGCCTAAATTTGTACTGAAATTTTTGTTTTGCGCCCGATAACTCTTTTGTATATTTTTTGTTTGTTCTTTGGTTTTTCAATCACTGCGCAGCGTGCACTCGACACCATCGAAACCGAACTCGGCAAGGTTGTGTTGTACAGCAATAAAACTTGGTCATTTTTACAGGTTAGCACTTTTGATGGCATCATGAACCCCCGTATCAATGCCATCATGCTTGCGCAAGAACCCAGTTTTCGCCATCCCTGGAGCAACGACATCTGTTTTACAAGCCGCAACGATTTGTCTAAGCTCAAAGACACCCTTTGGCTTTGTGTAAACGACGAATACGACCAAAATTTCCATATGCCTGCCCCAGGTATTGTTACTTCTCGCTATGGTCCTCGTAATGGAAGAAACCACAATGGCATTGACATCGATTTGGAAACAGGAGACACCGTATACGCAACTTGGTCTGGAAAAGTCCGTTATGCCAAATACAACGATGGTGGATTCGGAAACTTAGTCATCATTCGCCATCCAAATGGCCTCGAAACCATCTACGCGCACTTGAGCAAATTCTTGGTCTATCCCGATCAAGATATCGTCGCGGGTGAGCCCATTGGCCTCGGGGGCAATACCGGACACTCTTATGGTTCTCACCTGCATTTTGAGATCCGTTTTTACGACGCGCCCATGAATCCGGAAGAAATCATCGACTTCTCTGCTAGAGGACTTAAAAATGAAAATTTATTTGTGCACAAGGGCTTGTTTAGGCCTGGTGCCAAACCTTCTGATTATTACGAGGATCATCCTACTGAAGTTGTTCAGGCGCCTGTTGTGGTGCGCACACCCCAAGTGCGTTATTACAAGGTGCGCCCTGGAGATACCCTCACCGAAATTGCTGCACGCAACAACACCACCGTTACTAAAATTTGCCAGCTAAACGGCATCAAACCAACTACTGTACTCCAATTAGGTCGCAGTTTAAGAGTAAAATAACATGAAAAACATTCTTCTTTTCAGCTGCTTTGTTGTTTTGCTGACTGCTTGTTCAGACTACGCCAAAATTGTAAAAGGCTCCGACTACAGCCAAAAATTTGTGACGGCCAATGCACTCTATGACCAAAAAGAATTTGATAAAGCAATTGTGTTGTACGAGCAAATTTATCAGCACGCACCCAAGTCGGGCGAGGGTGAACTCTCTTACTATCGCATGGCGCAAGCTTATTACGAAATCGAAGATTTCTACATGGCTCAATATTACTACAACTCTTACATGCAGCGTTTTCCTTACAGCGATAAATCCGAAGAAATTTTATTCATGATTGCCATGTGCTCGGTCAAAAACTCGCCCGAACACACCCTAGATCAGACCGAAACAGAACTCGCTATTAGTAACGTGCAGCAATTTGTTGACCGCTATCCAAGTTCATACCTCGTCGATTCCTGCAACCTGATCATCGACCAACTTCGTTTTAAATTAGAGCGCAAAGAGTTTGAAACCGTTCAGCTATACGATCGAACAGAGAATTTTAAAGCTGCTGTTGCAGCAGGTGAACTTTTCATGGAGCACTACAGCCGCTCTGCTTTTATGGAAGAAGCACATTACATAGTGGTCAAAAATTCGTATTTCATGACCATCAATAGTATCGAAAGTAAAAAAAGTGAGCGAAGCGCCCAAACAATAGAAAGATTCCGTAACTTTGCTACTCGCTATTCAAGCTCCAAATACATTAAGGAATTAGAAGGCTACGTAGCGCTACTAGAAAAAGAACAATAAAATTACATCAAATGAGTTTCAAAAATATCGCTGCAGAACGTACTACTGTTACCCGTGACACCATCCTTGTGGAAGAAAAAACTGGCAACATCTACGAATCTTTGGTTGCTATTTCTAAAAGAGCCAACCAAATTTCTTCAGAACTCAAAGAAGAGTTGACTCAAAAATTGCAAGAATTCGCAACCCACACAGACAACCTAGAAGAGGTTTTTGAAAACCGCGAGCAAATAGAAATTTCTAAGCATTACGAAAAAATGCCTAAGCCTACAGCTATTGCTATGCAAGAGTTGCTAGAAGAAAAAATCTATTTACGCAAACCAGAGTCTTTGCAATAAACATGCAAGGCAAGCGGATCCTTCTTGGTATTACAGGAGGTATAGCCGCCTACAAAATTCCTATTCTCGTTCGCTTACTCAAAAAACACGGTGCCGAAGTGCGCTGTGTGCTGAGTCCTAATGCCGCAGATTTTGTGAGCCCATTGGTGCTTGCCACACTTTCTAACGAGGCGGTTCATATCGAATTTTGGAACAAACAAACCGGCGTATGGACCAACCACGTCGAGCTAGGTTTGTGGGCAGACCTCATGCTCATTGCGCCAGCTACCGCCAATACCGTCTCCAAAATGGCCAGCGGCGCCTGTGACAACCTTTTGTTGGCGACCTATTTGTCTTTGAAGTGCCCCTGCATTATTGCGCCCGCCATGGATCTAGACATGTACCAGCATCCGAGTTTCAAGCGCAACCTCGCCACCTTGCAAACCGACCGCATACAAGTGATTCCAGCAACGTTTGGCGCCTTAGCTAGTGGCTTAGAAGGGCAGGGGCGCATGGAAGAACCCGAGCAAATATGTGCATATGTACAGCGCTTTTTTAAAAATCAGGCCCAAGCAAAGTCCAACACATCGCAAAGATGGCTCATTACCGCTGGCCCGACCCGTGAGGCCATTGATCCAGTGCGCTATATTTCCAATCATTCCACAGGCAAAATGGGTTTTGCGCTTGCCAAAGCCGCTCTGCAAGCAGGCCATGAAGTGCTTTTGATCAGCGGCCCAACAGCACAACACCTCACACATCCAAACTTAACTTTGCTTCAGATTGAAAGCGCCCAAGAATTACTTTCGGCAGTAAAAGCAAATTGGGCTTGGGCTACTTGTGGTGTCTTCAGTGCTGCTGTTGCAGATTACCGCGTAGAGGCAGTTGCTACAGAAAAAATTAAAAAACAAGCAGACTATATGCAGTTGGCTTTGGTCAAGAATCCTGATGTCTTGGCTTGGGCAGCTGAGCACAAAACCACGCAAAAAATTGTCGGATTTGCACTCGAAACCAATAATTCTGAAGAAAACGCGTTAAGCAAGTTGCACCGCAAAAACCTCGACTACATCGTGCTCAACGAACAGCATAATGGGGTGAGTGGTTTTGGCAGCGATACCAATAAAATTGTTATATTCGATAAAGCAGAGCGACGTCTTGACTTACCGCTTCAGAGCAAGTCCGATACCGCTGCTGCGCTCATTCAAATACTTGATGCTCAACATGAATAAGTGCTTATCTATTTTGCTTGCTTTTTTTGCCTTTACCAGCATGCAAGCCCAAGAACTCAATTGTCAGGTCAATGTTGTCGTGGACAACAAAGTAGAGGTCAGCTCCACAGAACTAGAGATCATCAATCAGATGAAGCAGAGCATCAACGAAATTATGAACAATACCGCCTGGACTAAAGATAAATTCAAGGTTGAGGAACGTATCAATTGTAATTTGCAAATCCAAATTCGCGAAATACCCGCAACGGGTTCTTACCGCGGCGACATCCAAGTATCTTCAGTGCGCCCGGCATTCAACAGTAGTTACAACTCCACCATTTTCAACTTCCAAGATGAAAATTTCCAGGCTTCATTTTCAAGAGGAGCAGTCTTGAATTATGTACCTAATCAATACCGCGATAACCTCACTTCCATTTTGGCATTTTATGCCTACTACATCATCGGTATGGACTACGACTCCTTTTCACTCAAAGGTGGAACACCGTATTTTCAAGAAGCTCAGCAAATTGTGACACTCGCCCAAACGGGCGGTGCCGCCGGATGGAAATCATCGGAAAGTAGCAAAAGAAACCGTTTTTACCTCGTAGACAACATGCTTCAGCCGGTTTTTGAGCCATTTAGAGTATGCTTGTACCAATATCATCGCTTGGGAATCGATCAGCTTTACGACAAAAAAGAAGAGGGTAAGATAGCCATTATTACTGCGCTCAACCTCCTGAGCCCCATAATGGCCACGCGCCCTAACACAGTCAATGTGGTGAGCTACCTTTTTGGCAAGACTACAGAGTTTAAAAATATTTATTCCGATTCCGAACTCAAGGAAAAGCAAGACCTCGTTAATTTGCTCAAAAAACTAGATCCAGCCAACGCAACACGCTACTCAACAATCCTCGATTAATGCTCTGCAGCCTTCGCATTCAGCACTTTGCACTCATCGAAGAGGTACAGCTCGATTTCAAGCGAGGTTTTACTGTGTTTACCGGTGAAACCGGTTCGGGTAAGTCGATCATTTTGGCTGCAACTCAACTCATTTTAGGAGAGCGCGCCGATTTACAAGTCATTGCACCTGGCGCCAAAAAAGCCATCGTTGAAGCAGCGTTTGTACTCACCCAAGATTACCTTCCGTTTTTTGAGGCTAATGACCTCGATTTCGAGCCCCATACCCTGATCAGAAGAGAAATTGCCAGCGAAGGTAAATCGCGTGCCTTTATCAATGATATTCCGGTTTCGTTGCAAGTGCTCAAGCAGCTCACCTCTAATTTGTTGCAAATCCATTCACAGTACAATACCCTAGAGCTGAAGTCTAAGCGCTTTCAGTTGGAACTCATGGATGTGCTGTTGGGTCTGCAAAAAGAGCAGCAAGCTTTTGCACTTTCTTTTGCAGAGCTGCAGCAACTTCAAAAAGAAATGCAGGCCAAGCAACAAGCTTATGCGCAAGATCAATTACAGCAAGATTACAATACCTTTTTGCTTGAAGAACTCCAAGCCCTGCAACTACACGACCCCAAAATACAGCTCCTCGAGCAAGAAATTGAGCGCTATGCCAACGCAAGTCAGCTAGAAGAAGCACGCGCCGGTCTGGCAAGTCTCACTGACGACAACAGCGTCTATACAATGTTGTATGCTATAAAGTCGGTGCTCGATAAAGTCAAGAACCTAGATCCGGACATTCAAAACTATGCAGCACGTTTGGAGCAAATCCTCATAGAGCTCAAAGAGCTGTCCCGAGATGCTTCAGCTACGTCTTTTGCAGATTTAGAACCGACCGATCTATATGCCTTGGAAGCACAGCAAGATAAAATCAATGCTGCCTTGCTCAAGCACCGCGCCCGCGATGTCTCAGAATTAATACAAATTCAAACCAATTTGTTACTAAAAAGCAAAGGGCTTGAAGACCAAGCCGCTGAACTAGAGGCACTGCAACAACAATGCATAGCGCTTGAAACAGATTTATGGGCTACGGCCATGCAATTGCACCAACAAAGACAAGAGGGCGCAGGGCAAATCGCCCAGCAATTAGCGGGTATTTTAGAGGAACTCAAGTTGCCGCATACCAAATTAGCCTTTGAACTCGAGTTGCTCGATCTGCTCAACACAAGTGGATGCAGCCAATTAGCCCTGCTTTTTTCGGCGAATCTTGGCCATAGCTTGGTGCCCGTTGAGCGCGCTGCAAGTGGCGGCGAGTTGTCTCGACTCATGCTGGCTTTGCAAAAAATGATTTCAGAAAAGAAAGCACTGCCCACTATTATTTTTGACGAAATCGATACGGGTGTATCAGGAGATGTCGCACTTAAAATTGGCAAACTGCTCAACGAGATGTCTGCAAAAGGCCAATGCATGGCCATTTCGCACCTGCCACAAGTAGCTGCAAAAGCTGCGCATCATTGGATGGTTCAAAAAACTGTTGTGGGCGAGCGCATGCAAACGAGCGTCATGCACTTAGATCCAGAGGCGCGCATCCATGAAATTGCCAGGTTGCTCAGCGGTGAAGTCATTACAGCAGCTGCCGTCGCCAATGCTCAAGCTTTATTGCTAGGCGCATGAGAGCTGCGCCACTTTTTGACCACCACCAACCCAAGTTATTGATGGGGAGCTGTTTTTCTGATGAAATTGGCAGCTTATTACAACAAAATGGCTTTGACTGCTTGGTAAATCCAGGCGGTACGCTTTTTCATCCTTTAGCTATTGCACGCTTGCTCAATTGGGCATTAGACGAACCCACTCCATTGCGTACCTTACTACGCCAAGACGTATTATTAAGTTGGGATTTATCGGGTACTTTTTATGCACTATCCGATGCCGACTTCAAAGAAAAAGTAACTGCGCTTCATGAGTCGCTTCAATATTATTTAATGCAAAGTTCCCACCTGATTCTTACTTTCGGAACAGCCTGGGCTTATTATCTGAAAGCAGATCAACAAGTGGTGGCCAATTGCCATAAGGCGCCATCAAATACCTTTACAAAGGTACTCAGCGACCTGAGTCAACTTCAAGTCGAATGGACGCTTTTGGTTCAAAGACTTGCTCGCTTCAATCCTGATCTAGCGCTTGTTTTTACAGTAAGCCCCGTCAGACATTTGAAAGACGGATGGGTAGAAAACAACCGCAGCAAAGCGCGACTACATTTATTACTAGAAACATTATGTGGGCTACCGAAGTGTAGTTACTTTGCGGCCTACGAACTTGTTTTGGATGAATTGCGCGATTATTCTTTTTTCAAAGCAGACGGCATGCATCCGAATCAGAAGGCCATTGCCGCTGTTTGGCAGTTGTTTGCACAGCAAATGTTCGACCCTGCTACCAAAGCACTTGTTGAAGAATGGGGGGGCTTGCAAAAAAGTAAAGCCCATCGCATTTTATATCCTGAAAGTAGAGAGGGCCAGCAGTTAAAAAGAAATCTTTTAGAGAAAGAAAGCGCATTTTTCAAAATGTACCCGCAATTCAAGGGTTCCACTCCTGCATAAATTGCGCTAAAAAAGTTTCCATATAGGCGTGCCTTTGCGCGGCAATTTGCTTAGCTGTATTAGTTTCCATCCGATCTTTTAAAAGCAATAACTTTTCATAAAAATGATTGATGGTGTGGCCTTTATCTTGGGTATAAGCCTCTTTACTTTGGTGTAGGGTAGGTGAAATACTGGGGTTGTAAAGTGCGCGTTGTCTTGATCCACCATATGAAAACGCGCGTGCAATACCAACGGCTCCAATGGCATCTAGCCGATCTGCATCGCGAACTATTTGGCCTTCTAGGCTTGTTTGTTCATCGGCAACGCCAGCACCTTTGTACGATACAATACCGACAATTTGGGCAACACGAACAGCGAGGGCTTCGGGAGCATTGAGTTCGAGAAGTAAAGCATGCACCTCTTGAACGCCCTTGTCGAAATCGCCGCCATTGTATTTGTGGTCGGAGTAGTCGTGAAGGAGTGCGGCTAATTCAATCAGGAGTGGGTTTCCGCCTTCGGTATGTTGCAAGTGTAACGCATTTTTTCTGACGCGGTCAATGTGGAACCAATCGTGGCTGCCTTCCATGTCGGTGAATTTAGTCTTCACCAAGTTTTCTACTTGCTCAAGTAGTGCTTGCATTAGATTTTAACAATGCGTTTGGTCAGGCTTTGGCCATTTGAATAAACTGTCAAAAAGTAGGGGCCAGCTTTCAAGTCATTGATATTTATTGAACTTTGGTCTGAAGTACGCAGTAATTGCCCACTCGTAGATTTCAATTCTAAACGTTGAAAATCTTGACTTACCTGAATGTTGATCTGATCTTGTGATGGATTTGGATATACATCAAAAGCAATGTTTGGGTTTTCGTCAATGCCAACTGGGTCATCTTTTCTAACTTCAATATCGTCTAAATAGAGTTTGAAACCGTCGTAAGTACGCAAAACAAAAGCAATATAGATGGTGGAATCGTTGTATCCGGCGGAACTCAAATTGACCTCGCGAAAGGTCCATTCAAAATTCTCTTCTTCAATTGAACCAACGGTATCGATAAAAGCCGTGGGGTCGTTTGTGGTAGTAGAAACCAAAACAAGGTAGTCGTCTGGGTAAGAGGGGTCATGAGATTTGGCTTCCCAATGGATAAAATTGCCAAAGCTTCCGAGTGTAAGGGCAGGGGTGATGAGCCAGCGATTGGCCGTATCGGCGTTTTCAAAATAAGAACTAACGGCTGCTACGGTATCAGCGCTGTTTTCTGGGTCGGGGGTAGCGATCCAGCCGCTGGCGAATTCCAGCACTTGTGGGTTGGGCGCTTGGGCATCTAGATTGAGTAGGGTGTAGTTGCTCGGAATTCCGTTCTGAAAATCAGTGCTTAAAATGGGTGTTTGGGCCTGAGCGCATACAGTAAAGAACAGAAGGAAAAGAAAAGTAGGAATTTTCATAGGGTAAAGATAGTCATTCTTGTTAGTCGACCAATGTGATCAAGATTTCGTTGAACTCTTGGTAGAAGACGTCGAACTCCATTAAATGTTTCTTGAAGAAGCAATAAATTGCGGGCCAGTCTTGTTGTTGGTAGTAATTACAGCCGTCCAAAACCCAAGAAATGCGTCCCAAAACTTGACCTTCTCGGCTGGTGTGTTCAGGGTTCCAATGAGTGGGCATGGACATAGCGCCCTCCAAAACGACTTTTAATTCGGTGAGTTGTTCCCAAAAAATCGCTTGAATACCCGCGTCTTTAAATTGGATATCATAGCAGATGGAAATATTCTTGCCCTCGCAAACCATGCGCAAGTAGGTGTGCTTGACCTGAGTAGGGTAGCTTACCCAATTGACCCTGCGGCCCGAACTTGAAAGCACGCCCCGCATATACGTTTTAAAGCCCGCCCAAAACGCTTCGTTAAAAGCCTTGCGTTCTTCTTTAGGTAGCATGCGCTAACTTACTGATTTCCTTTGGCGTGATCAGCCAAAAACTGTTGTAAGCCTATATCTGTAAGTGGGTGCTTCACCAATGCCTTGATGGCTGAAAGTGGACCGGTCATGACGTCAGCGCCAATACTTGCGCAATTGATGATGTGCATTGGATGACGCACAGAGGCCGCCAAGATTTCTGTATCGAAAGCGTAGTTGTCGTAGATGAGTCGGATTTGCTCAATTAGTTGTAGTCCATCTGTGGAGACGTCGTCAAGGCGTCCTAAGAAAGGAGAGATGTAAGTAGCACCTGCTTTAGCTGCAACCAAGGCTTGGCCAGCAGAGAAAATGAGTGTGCAATTGGTACGAATTCCTTTGTTGGAGAAATATTTGATGGCTTTAAGGCCTTCTGCCAACATAGGGATTTTAACGACTATATTTTTGTGTAAAGCGGCAAGTTCTTCCCCTTCGCGCACCATGCCTTCGAAGTCTGTGGCAATCACTTCAGCACTCACAGGGCCATCAACAATTTTACAGATATTCACGTAATGCTGTAAGATGTTATCCTTTCCAGTGATGCCTTCTTTGGCCATTAAAGAAGGGTTAGTGGTCACGCCGTCGAGGATACCCATGTCGTGGGCTTCGGCGATCTCTTTGAGGTTGGCGGTGTCGATAAAAAATTTCATGGGTTTATTTTTTGCGGTTTTTAAGCGCTTCTTGTTGTTGGCGCTGCATTTCTTCCAAGCGTTCTTGGAATTTAGATTTTTTCTTGACTTTCGGATTAGCGGCATTGTTGGCTTTTCTTTCAGCCATTTTTACCTTGAGTTTCTCTTCGTTGACAAAGAAATACTTGATCAAGAGCATCATGACAATGGAGAGCAAAGTAGAGATGAAGTAGTAGTAGCTCAAACCTGCAGAGTAGTTGTTGAAGAAGAAAATCATCATAAAAGGGAAGATATACATGATGACGCGCATGTCGGGCATGCCGGGCTGCTGTGGTTGTTGCATGTTGCCGCTATTCATGTAAGTGTAGGCGAGGGTAGTGCCGGCCATGAGGAGTGTGAATAACGAGATGTGGTCTCCATAGATAGGGAGGTGGAAACCAAAATCGAGGATAGAGTCAAAAGAACTGAGGTCTTCTGCCCAGAGGAATCCTTTTTGACGCAGTTCGAATGCAGCAGGAAAGAAACGGAAAACGGCAAGAAGAATAGGCATCTGAATAAGCATCGGGACGCAACCGGCTAAAGGGCTCGCACCAGAATCTCGGTAGAGGCTCATCATTTCCATTTGCTTTTTCATGGCGTCTTCTTGCTTCGGGTACTTGGCATTGAGTTCGTCGATTTCAGGCTTAAGGATGCGCATCTTGACAGAAGAAACAAACATTTTCCATTGCACAGGCATTAAAATCGTTTTGAGAATGAGCGTGAGTACCAAAATAGCCCAGCCGATGGCCATGCCGTTATTGATCAGCAAGTTGAAGATAGGTTGAACGGCGTAGATGTTGATCCAGCGGAACAAGCCCCAGCCAAAGTTGAGGATGTCGTCGTAGCCACTGCCGTAGTTTTTAAGTACTTCGTAGTCATTCGGACCAAAAAACCAATTGAAAGAAGCGGCGTTGTTTTCGAAATCTAAGGCCATAGTGGCATGGTAACCTTTCAGGTGTGTCCAGGCTTGTGGATGTCCACCTTTAAAGTTCTCGATATAAAATTTCGTTCCTTTTTTAGGGAAAGCATTGGTGGGGTGGAGGATTGCAGAGAAATAACTTTGTTTGAAAGCAACCCATTCGATGTTTTCTTCAGCAACTCCAGACTCACTGGCTGTTTCTGATAGGTAATCGAGTCCGCTTTCAGCTTGGTTATAGCAAATCGTAGAAACGCGGCGCTGTTCGCTAAACAAGCGCTCGGTTTTCTTGAAATCAGCTGCCCAGTTGAGCACGGTGTTATCGAGTATGAAACCATTGTTGTCGAGGACTTCAATGTTATAGGCTAAATCGTGGCCTTTTTTGAGCTGATAGGTTTGGCGAATACGGCCTTCATTGAATTTTGCTTCATAAACGGCAGAAGTCTTGGTGCTTTTTACCAATTCAAATAGGTAGTCCTTGGTGTAGATTTTACCATTAGCTGTGCTGAGTACGAGTTGGTTCTGGGCATCACCGTCTTCAAATAAGCAAAGGGCGTTATCTTTTTTGCTAGCAAAGTCTTTGTAACTTCTGTAGGACTTCAAATATACGCCGGCAAGCATTCCACCTTTGGAATTGAGCTCGATGCGCAACTCCTTGTTTTCAATTGTGGTGATTTCGCCTTTTGCGACAATTGTTGAGGAATTGCTCTTAGTGCGAGCAGTATTAGCGACAGATTTTTTTGCGGCGTTGGATTTCTTTTCCGCTTTTTGAGCGGCGGCAGTCTCTTTCTTTTGAGCCGCTTTTACTTCTGCTTCTGAAGGCTGATTCATGACAGAAAAAACCGTGATGATGAGGCCAATCAAAACCAGGCCAATGGTGGAATTGCGATCCATAGAATTTAGTGTTTTTTGTTTTTAAGGGCCGCTTTTACAAATGCGACGAAGAGTGGGTGAGGGGCGTCTACTGTGCTTTTGTATTCCGGATGGAATTGCACGCCCACAAACCAAGGATGGGTAGGGATTTCAACTACTTCAACCAAACCTGTTTCGGGGTTCTTCCCGGCTGCAATCATGCCTTTAGCCTCAAAATCAGAAAGGAAAGCATTGTTGAATTCATAACGATGGCGGTGACGCTCCGAAATGTTGTTGTTCTGATAGGCCTTGGCTGTATTTGAATTGGGCTTGAGCTCGCATTTGTAGGCGCCAAGGCGCATAGTGCCACCCATATTGGAGATGCGTTTTTGCTCTTCCATCATGGAAATGACTGCCGCGTTGGTGTTCTCGGACATTTCTGTAGAATGTGCTTCGCTGAGGCCGAGTACATTTCTGGCAAATTCAATGACGGCAATTTGCATACCGAGGCAAATACCAAGAAAAGGAATATTGTTTTCACGTGCAAAGCGCACGGCTTCAATTTTGCCGTCGATACCTCTTGAACCAAAACCAGGGGCCACGAGGATGCCATCTAGGCCAGCAAGTTCATTGCTGATGTTTTCTGGGTCGAGGGTTTCGGAATGGATCCAGCTTAGTTCAACTTTTGTTTCATTGGAAACGCCAGCATGGATAAAAGCTTCAGAAATAGATTTATACGCGTCTTTGAGTTCGACGTATTTGCCAATGAGGCCAATTTTGACGGTGTGCTTGGGGTTTTTGAGGCGCTCTAAAAAAGCCTTCCAGTTGTCTAACTTAGGGCTTTGTTTTTTGGATAAACCTAATTTTTCGAGCACAACCGTGTCGAGTTCTTCGGCTTGCATGAGCAGCGGAACGTCGTAGATTGAAGATGCATCGCGGGCCTCAATAACAGCATTGACCGATACATTGCAAAACTTAGCGATTTTCTTTCTCAGGCCAAGATCGAGTTCGTGCTCGGTACGACAGCAAAGTACGTCTGGCTGTACGCCAAGTTCGAGTAGTTGCTTGACAGAGTGCTGTGTAGGTTTGGTTTTGAGCTCTCCGGCTGCAGAAAGGTATGGAACGAGCGTGAGGTGCACAACGATGCAGTCGTTTTCGTATTCCCAGAGCATTTGGCGAACGGCCTCCACGTAAGGCAAAGATTCGATGTCACCAACAGTACCGCCAATTTCGGTAATGACGATATCAAACTGACCATTTTTTGCAACTGCTTGAATGCGCTCTTTGATTTCATCGGTAATATGAGGGATCACCTGTACTGTTTTACCTAAATAGTCGCCGCGGCGTTCTTTTTCTATGACAGATTGGTAGATTCTACCCGTTGTAACGTTGTTGGCCTGCGAAGTAGGTACGTTTAAAAAGCGCTCGTAGTGACCGAGGTCGAGGTCGGTTTCTGCGCCGTCGTCTGTGACGTAGCACTCGCCGTGTTCGTAGGGGTTGAGAGTTCCTGGATCTATATTGATATATGGATCTAATTTTTGAATGGTGGTGGTATAACCACGTGCTTGTAAGAGTTTTGCTAACGAGGCTGATATGATGCCTTTCCCTAAGGAAGAAGTCACACCCCCGGTTACAAAAACATACTTGGTTGAATTGGACATATAACGTTTGTAACTACGGGAAACAAAGGTAATACATTCATTGCCTTTGGCCTAAAATTGTTTACAAAATGTTTAATTGTTTATTTCTTTTACTGCCAAGTAAAATAGCTTTGCTGCTGCTGTGGTCGGTTGGTTTCGGGTTCCAAAAGTGGCTCGCAAGGCCTGAGGGTTTCTTGACAATCTTTTGGAAGTGCTTGATATAGCTTGGTTCCCTCAGTTTTCCAGGCAATCATTTCGTCCGAAACTTCCTTGATGACCTTAGCTGGATTGCCGACCACTAAACTGCGTGGCGGGATGTTCATTTTGGCAGGAACAAAGGCAAGAGCGCCAATAACCGATTCTTTACCCACAAGTACATCGTCCATGATAACGGCGTTCATACCGATCAAGCAGTTTTCACCGAGGGTGCCGCCATGGATAATGGCACCATGGCCAACGTGCGCTCCGGATTTCAGGTGAACGGTGGTTCCAGGAAACATATGAATGACACAATTCTCTTGTACATTGCAGCCATCTTCGATGATAATTTGCCCCCAGTCGCCACGCAAAACAGCGCCCGGACCAATGTATACGTTTTCACCAATAAGTACATTGCCAGTAACGTTTGCTTGTGGATGAACAAAGCTCGAGGCTTTGACGACTGGAATAAAACCGTTGAATGAATAGATGGCCATAAGGAAAGATTTGGCAGCAAAATTAACGTTTTGAACTTATTCAATCAAAGTTTTATATTGAGAGGGGGAAACCCCCAAGTGCCTTTTGAAATGTCGGTAAAATGAAGTTCTAGATTTGAAGTGACAATGCTCGCCAAGGGTTTCAATGGTGTAGTATTCTAGATAACCATTATTGATGAGCGTAAGGGCGTGAATAAGGCGCAAAACATTGAGGTAATCGCTCTGTGAATGGCGACAATAGTATTTGAGTACAAACTTAATGTGGCTTTTAGGATAATTAAGGTGTTGAGATAGGACCGATAGTAAATTGGAGCTCGAAGATTGAATAACTATTTCGGGCTTTAATTTGCGGAGATGTTCTAGGAGTATAACGTTGTGTCTGCGCACAACCAGCTCTAAGGCTCGGTCTTGATTTTCTGTTTTTTGTAGTGGTTTGCTACTCCAGATGTCAAATTCTTTGGCAAAATCTCTATCGAGGTCTTTCTTTTTGAAAACCTCATTGAAAACAATTCCTGGATTGAAAAACAAATAAATCAGAAAGAAGGTCCAGCAAATGACGGTGCCGTCAAAAATATGTTGAATGGCCTCTGGTTTATTGGAGGGATTTAGAATTAAGTAGTAAACGATGAAGATGAAGTTGTTTATAGATAATGCAAAAATCCAGATAATGAGTTGCTTTACTTTGAATAATTGCTGTTTCGAGAATATGGTTTGGTGTTGTTTCAAATAGCGATAAGAACTGCGCCAAAGCAGGAAATAATAAAAGGTAGTGTAGGTGACAAAAAAAAGTCCGAGTACGAACAAATTGAGTTCTCCAAAAAGAATCCGAGCAAAAACAATGCAGCCGAAAAAAGAAAAATGCAATAGGCTTTTTCTGACCGTCACTTGCTCAGAGATAAAAGATTGAAGACAGAGTAAGAAGATAGGGGGGATAAGAAATAAACTAATGAAAAACCTTAAAACAAGCGGTTTACCTTCATGAATGAATGCTAAGGAAGTGAGGCCGTACTGAAATCTTGAGAAACCGGCAAAAAGGAGGAGAAGAAAGAAGTAAAAATTGATTTTACTTGAGCGAAAGTAATGAAGCAAAATTGCAAGGGCAATTAAAATAAGGCTAAAACCACACAATAGGTTAAGGAGATTTAAAATCATAATCAAATTTACGCATTTGTTGTTTTTTTTCTATTTATGAAACATACAAAAATTGTTTCAAAAATTTAAAAAATGTATCAATAGCACAAACTTATTCAGGGTTTAATCTTGCCTTCATTTTTCTGAAAATAATATTTAGGAGATTTGCTATCAAATCTTACAAGAAAGCTTTTTCACGAGATAAAAACAAGAACAATGAGAAAAACATTAATTGCAAGCAAGCATTTATTTTTCAGAAAAATTGCAATATTATCATGCTTGGTAACCGCACTAATGGCCAATATTTGTTTATGGTGGGTCAACGAATCATTAGTTTATATTTCTGGCGTGATCATACTCCCATTTTTAATTCGTTGGAGCTATAAAGATGCACGCACTGCCAAGTTACTTCAGCTCGCTCAGTTTCAAGTCTTACACATAGACGACGCTCATTTTACTTTTGAGCATTTGCCCAAAAAAGCAGGTGAACAAATATCGATAAGTGTCATTCACGGGAATATCAAAAGCATTATAATCAGAGGTGCTCGGCTTTACGTATTGGTTGCCCGCCATCAAAATTGGATAGGACTGGGGCAGGAAATATTTATGCCAGTTGGAACCGTTCCAAAAATGCAGGTATTTACCTTGCCCTATAATCGGGCCAAGAGAGCCTTGTATATACATGAATTGCAGACACTAGGTTTTAGAATTATTCGAAGGTAGATAGAAGCTAAACAAATGAGATGGAAAGTTTCACCCAATTAATTGTAGTTTTTGTAATGAGTTTATTTGGCTCAACAATGTTGATGCCTTTGTTGATCAGTTTTGCCAAGCGCAAGCAATTGCTGGATATCCCAAATTTCCGCAGTTCACATGTGATACAAGTGCCTAGAATAGGAGGGGTGGTGTTTTTTGTTGCCATTTTGGTTTTTATTCTAGGTGCAAGAAATGAATTCGAAACCCAAGGAATGATCTTATTGTCGTCAGGCGCTTTTTTACTTTTTGCAACTGGTTTGTACGATGACCTTAAATCTGTCAAACCAATGGTTAAAATGTTGGCGCAAATTATTGCACTATTGTGCATTGCGGGTTATTATCGCGAAGGCATCGCGCATTTTCGTGAAGCGTCATTTTTCGCGATAGTTCCATCCGGAATTTTTCAGGCGCTTGTTTTTGGTTTCTTTTTAGTGCTCGTCAATGCCATCAATTTAATAGATGGAATAGACGGTCTAGCGGCGTTCATATCGCTTAACTTTTTTTCGGTAATGGCGCTTGTCTTTTATAGTTCCGAACAATTTGAGTTTGCGCTCCTAAGTCTGGTTCTGATTGGGTCAATCATATCCTTTTTATTTTTCAATCTTTCATTTAAATATAAAGTGTTCATGGGTGATTGCGGTTCATTATTGTTAGGCTTTTTAATGTGTGTATTTTCTTCACAATTAATGCAAGATAGCTGCTGCGATGCATCTTTTAATCAGTTCACTTGTAACGAATTAACCTTGATATTTTTGACTTTATTTAGTTTGCCCGTATTAGATTTGCTTCGCGTTGCGGGTATTAGATTGTGGCAGGGTCGTGCTGTGTTTTCGGCTGACCGAAATCATTTGCATCATATTTTTTTAGATCGGCTTGGTTTTTCACATCTTCAGACAGCTATTTTATTAGCTTTTATACATTTGAGTTTGATTCTTTTAGCGCTGTTTACAGTTCAATACCTTATTTAACATAATATTAATTATATAACATACACAACAAAACCACATTCCAAACGTTGTGTATCTTTGCATAGTGTTTAGTACCGATCAACAAACCCTCCACGACCTCGAGTTTGAAGCCATCAAAGCATGGCTAGAAAAATTCTGCATTGGACCTACAGCATTGAAGCAAGTACAAACTTTGCAGCCGCGCACACAATTTGCGGTTTTGCGCCAAGAACTCAAGCGCTTAGATGAATTGCGTTTGGTGCGCGTACACGGCGAAAAATTTCCGCAGCTCGAATTTGAAGAACTCCTACAAGAGATCAAATTATTGGGTATTCAGAAAGCAGTTATTTCTTTAGAAGGATTTCGCCGTATTTATCAAGCCTCAGAACTAGTGAACGTACTGGTATTGTTTTTTGAAAATTCACTCTTTAAATACCCTTTATTAAAAGAGCTCACAGAAGACGTCTATTATACTAAAGACATCATCGAAGAAATCGATCAAGTTTTTGACCGCAACGGACAAATCAAAGACGACGCTTCTGCAGCGCTTGCAGAGATCAGAACGCGAATTCGGGTCTTGCGCAATCAAATCAACAAGAATTTTGACAAAGAATTGCGTCGCTACAACAAAGATAAAGTACTGGCAGAAACGCTCGAGACTTATGTCAATGAGCGCCGTGTCCTGACCGTGCTGTCTACTTTTAAGCGCAAAGTGCCCGGCAATATCCATGGATCGAGCAAAACCGGCAGTCTTACCTTTATTGAACCTTTGGTAAATGTACCGCTCAACAACGAACTCGAATTTTTATTCGACGATGAACGCAAAGAAATTCACCGCATTTTACAAGCGCTAACGGCCCTTATGGTACAATACCGCCCGCTGATCAATGCGTATCAAACTTTATTGACAAGAATTGATTTCTTGAATGCCAAATGCAAGCTGGCTATTGAGATGCAAGCCGTTTTGCCTGCAATTGGCCAGCACACCGGCATGCACATGAAGCAGGCGTATCATCCGCTGCTCAGGCGCGCCAATCAGCAAGCGGGCAAACCTACATTTGCCCAAGAGCTCAAGTTGCAGCAAAAATCCAGGATGCTCGTCATTTCTGGGCCCAACGCCGGCGGTAAAAGCATTACGCTCAAAACCATCGGGCTCTTGCAACTCATGCTGCAGTCTGGGCTTTTGGTGCCCGTGGCCCCAGACAGCCAAATGTGTTTTTTCAAGCAGATTTATTCAGATATTGGAGACAATCAATCCATTGAAAATGAATTGAGTACCTACTCTTACCGGCTGCAACGCATGAAGTTTTTTTTAGGACGCGCCAACGCCCAAACTTTGTTGCTTTTAGACGAATTTGGAACGGGCTCTGATCCAGAACTCGGTGCTGCGTTGGCAGAGGTTTTCTTTGAACAAATGTATGGGCTCAAGGTATTTGGCGTACTGACAACTCATTACAGTAATATCAAACTCAAGGCCAACGAACTGCCAGAAGCGCAAAACGGTTGCATGCTTTTCAATGAAAAGGACCTCTCCCCGCTCTATCAGTTTGCTTTGGGGCAACCCGGCAGCTCCTTTACTTTTGAGGTGGCGCAGCTCAATGGCATTTCAAAAGCCCTGATCCAAGACGCGAAGTTGCGCCTCGATCAGCAAAAAGTCAGACTCGATAAGCTCTTGAGTGGTTTGCAAAAAGAACGCAATCAGTTATTGGCCCAAAACAAGCGTTTGGCCGAGGCAGCTCAGGCCGCAGAAAAGTCTAGTGCGCAGCACGAGCAGGAAATCCAAAAACTGCAGCACAAACAAAGTCAGGTCACGCAGGTGCAGGAAAGCAGCCAGCGCCAATTACAGGCTGGAAAAAAAATGCTCGCGTTTATCGAAAATTTCAACGCAACATCGCGCAAAAAAGATGTCAATACCGCTCTTTTTCAGGAGCTCACTCAATTTTTACGCCTCGAGAAGTCTAAGCAAACCATCAAGAAAAAAGCCCCAAGCCCCTCTCCTACCCAAGCCCCAACGAAGAAAGAAGTGCAGCGCGCAGAGAAGTACGAGCAAGAGCGCATCAAGGTGGGGGCTCAGGTGCAGCTCATCCAGACCAATCGCATTGGTGTAGTCGAAGAAATGAAAGGCAAGCAGCTTACGGTGATATTCGGTCAAGCCCGCATCAAAGTGCATCTCGAGAAGTTGCGCTTTTTAGCAGACTGAAAATTAACATAAGTTACATATGAATCCCTAGAAAATGCGTAACTTTGCGCTCAATTTTTTAATTTATCACAACAAATGAGTAGTACAGCACTTGGAAACCACATCTTAGTAGAGTTTATGAATTGTGATCCGCATGTCATGAACGACGTAGCGGCCATCGAACGCGACATGGTCGGCGCAGCCCGCAAAGCAGAAGCCACCGTGATCAACTCTACCTTTCACCACTTCTCGCCTTATGGTGTTTCTGGTGTCGTCGTGATCCAAGAAAGTCACTTAGCAATTCATACCTGGCCAGAATACGGCTATGCAGCTGTAGACGTCTTCACTTGTGGCGACATGAACGCCTGGATTGCCTTTGATCACTTAAAAGAGTGTTTCGGCGCCAAGTCTTATTCTGCTATTGAAATGAAACGCGGTTCAGTTAATTTGCTCACGCGCAACGATTTCGACATCACCAGCGCCCGTGAAAAGGCTGCTGAGTGGCGCAACCCTGACTTCTATACCCGCAACGTATGGTTCACAGACAAAGACGAAGACCAAGCGCTTTCATTGCGTTTCACCGGCGACGTCTTTTTTGATGTGCAATCTCCATTTCAGCGCGTTCGCATCTTAGAATCTACTAAGTACGGCAAAATGTTGGCCCTCGACGACATGGTCATGACCACCATCAAAGACGAGTTTCACTACCACGAAATGATTGCTCACCCGAGCTTATTCACGCTCCAAAATGCCAAAAATGTTTTGGTAATCGGCGGCGGCGACGGCGGAACCGTGCGCGAAGTATTGCGTCACAGCAACATCGAGAAAGTAACCATGGTAGAAATCGACGGCGAAGTCATCAAGGCCTGTAAAGAACACCTACCAGAAATTGCCGCGGCTTTCGACGACCCGCGCCTCGAACTCATCGTAGACGACGGTATCGCATTTGTCAAGAGTGCAGCAGACGCAGTTTACGACCTATTAATTGTAGACGGCTCCGACCCAGTTGGCCCAGCTGAAGGTTTGTTCAGCGTTGAATTCTACCAAAACTGCTACCGCACGCTCAAAGCAGACGGTATTTTAGTAGCGCAAGGAGAATCTCCAAAGTTCAACGAAAAAGCTTTCGCCGAACTCAACCAAACCCTTCAGTCTATTTTCGGTCAAGACAACGCCCCAGTAGGCTTGTTCTTCGTACCAACCTACCCTACCGGCATGTGGTCTTTCCAGTATGGCCTCAAAGGCGCCGCAGACCCACGTAAAGTCAGCAACACCGAAGCCATCAAGTCTTTCGTTGCCGAAAAAGGCCTTCGCTATTACAACGAAGACATCCATTTCTCAACGTTCGCGTTGCCTAATTTTGTAAAGCAATTAATTCAACAATAACATGACAATTTCCCAAAACAAGGTCGTCACCTTGACCTACAAGCTCTCTGATCACACAACCGGAGAAAAAATCGAAGAAACAACTCCGGAAAATGCCTTGACCTTCTTGTATGGTGTCGGTGGAATGATTCCTGAATTTGAGGAAAAACTAGCCGGCAAAACAGCTGGTGAGCACTTTGACTTTCATATTTTGGCAGCTAATGCCTATGGCGAGCAAGATCCACAGCATATCGTCATGTTGCCTGCTAATATTTTCCACGACGAAAACGGCGAATTCGATAAAGAAATGTTCCAAGTTGGCAGCATGGTTCCGATGTCTGATAGCGAAGGAAACCAATTGCGCGGTCGTATTTTAGAGGTAGCTGAAGAAACCATTCAAATGGATTTCAATCACCCACTTGCAGGCACAGACCTTCATTTTGCAGGAACAATTTTAGAGGTACGCGATGCCGAAGCTGAGGAATTGGCACATGGTCACGCACACGGCCCACACGGTCATCAACACTAAACACAACAATTTAGCCACTTTATTGTTACAAGGCGTATATCGGTACTTTCCGGTATACGCTTTTTTATTTAACAACACATGGCTACAGTATTTGAAACCAGACTTATAGGCAACATTGGCAAAGACGCACACGTCAAAACAATGGACCGCGGCATTATTGCCATTAATTTCCCCGTTGCGCACAACAAAAACTGGAAGGACAAAAAAACCGGACAAATGCGCACCAAAACAACCTGGGTCAATTGCACCATTTGGAAGCGCGAAGGTTCCAATATGCGCATTATCGATTTTCTTACCCGAGGTACCTTATTAGAAGTTCTGGGCACACCATTTGCCAAAATCGTTCAGCTCGAAGACGGCACCTCTCGCACAGAAATCCGACTCAACGTTTCCAAAACAAACATCTTGCGTCCTGCTAATCGCGATGATCAAGACGCCACAAACTTTTTTGATCACGAGGAAGATGAAGTTCAATACCAAACAAGCATGGATGATTTTTCTATGGATGGCGATGATTTTGAATAACTTAGCAAAAAGCGAAAAAAAAAGTGCGTAAATTTTTCTAATTTTCATTTTTTGAATTCGAAAAATTATATATCTTTGCAACCTCAATAAAGCATTCCTCCTTAGCTCAGTTGGTTAGAGCATCTGACTGTTAATCAGAGGGTCTCAGGTTCAAGTCCTGAAGGGGGAGCTTCAAAAGCCTTACGGAAACGTGAGGCTTTTTTGTTTTAAAATCTACCTATTTTTGTAAGTATGAAATCGTATCAAAGCAATCAGGTTATTGGACAGTTAGAAAAACGAAAAGGAGGGTACTTCTTTTTGAAAATTGAGGCAGATATTATTAATCAATTTCAAAATAAACGTTATACGCGTTTTCTTTGTACGCTTGAAGGTCATTTGGCTTTTCAATGTGGACTTAATCACTTGGGAAAAAGCGTAATATTATCCATCAAATTACAAGGATTAAAGACATTGATAAACAAATTCAAAAAAGCATTCAACTTATCAAAGATAGCACTCAACCAAGACCCAAAAAGACATGAAAATCTCCATTAGAAAATGAAAGAATCAAAAGGGTTAAAAAACGGTGATTCCTGCATTGTTATTGGCGGAACCCATAAAGGGAAGTCAGGGATTGTAGCAGACTTAAAGACGAGTAAAACAGGACACCTTACCATCACTGTTGTTCAAGATAATGGTTTTCGTTTCAAAACTTTGGGTAAAAATGTACTGGTATGTTAAGTGGTATTTTGACTTCTTCTATCTCACCGCCTCGTCTAACTTCGCGATATTAAATTTACCCATCCGTAACACGAATGATTTTTGTGTAAGGCACCTTATTTTTTTGTATTTTCGAACAACAAAGCTCAGTTCAAATCTGAAAAAAAAATCAGCCAATGTACCTTGAAATAGACATAGATCGAATCAACCTCACCATGCTGGGCGTGAAATTCCCAACATTGGCTGCCTTGGAAAGTGCCGCTCATGCTATTGGAAGCAATATGTTTGAAGGTTTTGAGCCTACGTCTCAACTGGTTCAACTTTATTTAGATTGGAAATTAGGATTGGTTTCAGAATCAAATCTCTTGGAAGCACTTTATGCAAACTCCAAATAATCAATATAATTATGTTGATCCTCTAAATCAATATACTTTAAGTTCTGGGGTATTGCGTAATAAAGCAAATATCGAAGATGAAAAAGTATTATTGGCTTATGAAAGTATTAAAGTTTCCAAAAGATTAGAAGAACTTTACCTCCATCCTATTCAAATTAAGGATTCCAGTGCACTTTTAGAAATTCATCGGTACCTATTCCAAGATGTGTATGAATGGGCAGGAAAGGTGCGAACGGTCAATATTAGTAAAGATGGGAAACCCTTTTTTGAAGGAGAACGCTTTCAAATGGGCTTCAATTATATTGATTCTTTGTTAGTTGAATACCAAAATATTGCTTCAAATCAAACAGCTGATATTGCTGAAAAATTGGCAGTTATATTGGATAACGTCAATTTCATGCATCCCTTCAGAGAGGGAAATGGCAGGGTTCAGCGAGAATTCATCAGAACGCTGGCAACTCAAAAAGGTTATGCGCTCCATCTAAACCCACCGAATAATAAAGGCATTTTCGACAGATATATGAAAGGCACAATTGAAGGACATGTTCAATTGTTAACTGAACTTATTTTGGAGGAGTTAAAGAATCTTTAGGTGAAATGGAGATTGATTTTAACCTCTGTTGATCACAAGCGAAATGAGTTACCTCACCGCCTCCTCTAACCTAGCAATATCAAATTTGCTCATTTGCATAAAGGCATAAGTTGCTTTTGCCGCCGTTTCGGGGTTGGTCATTAGTTTGCCGAGGATACTCGGTACAATTTGCCAGGAGACGCCGTATTTGTCTTCGAGCCAGCCGCACTGCCCTGCTTGCCCCTCTTGGCAGAAGTAATCCCAATAAGTGTCGATCTCTTCTTGCGTGTCTACTGTTAAGACAAATGAGATTTTTTCATTGAATTGAATATTGGGAACAGCGTTATTTAAGCACATGAAACGCTTGCCGACTATTTCAAATACTACGGCCATTGGGTTTTCAGAAATGAGTTTGAAATCGCTAAATATTTGCTGATAATATTGTGACATGCCTTTAGCATCTTGGTTCCAGAGGCAAATAGAAAATTGTGTGGCCATTTGAATTGAGTTTGAAATTGAGATCCTAAAATAACGTTATTCTCAGATTTTATTCTTTTTGTGTTGAATTTAAATCAAAAAAATAATAGTTGTAGATATAACTATTTTAAGCATCTTTGTAGGCAAACTAGTTTATGGCATCAATTGAACACGAAATCAAACAAAAGAATTTTGCCAACGAGTTGGTGAAAGCTAATGTGAACCTCATGTTCACTGCCAATTGGTTGCATAACCGCATTGCGTCTTTATTGAAAACGCACAACATTACCCATGAGCAATTCAATGTCTTGCGGATTTTAAAGGGGAGCCATCCTGGTAAGATGTGTCAGAAAGACATTTTATCGAGAATGATTGCCCCAAATTCGAACGTCACTCTATTGATCAAAAAGTTGAGGGATAAAAACTTAATTGCTGTTGTTCAGTCTGATCGAGATAAGAGAGAGTATGAAATTACAATATCAACAGATGGTCTCGCTCTCTTAACGGAAATAGAACCTCTCCTCCAAGCAAAAATTACTGAGTTCAATCAACTGAATGCCGAAGAGGCTAATGCATTGAACGTTTTACTGGATAAATTGAGAGGAAGCTAAAAAAATTATCTAAATAGTTGTACCTACAAGTAAATCAAGATGCAAAAGAAAATCAAACATTCCAGGATGTCTCCGAAAAGCGCAAGCATGGGGCCGCATGTCAGACAAGTTATTCCTAGTGCCGTTGGGCATGTCGACCCATTTGTTTTCTTAGATCATTTTGGTCCTTTTGAAAGAAATCCAGGAAGCGCAGGCGTACCGGCTCATCCTCACGCGGGTATTTCCACAATTACTTACTTATTTCAAGGAAGCAATCGCCATCAAGATAGCCTTGACAACGACGTAGTAATAAATGAAGGGGACATTGCCTGGATGCAGGCAGGCAGTGGCATAGTGCATGCAGAAGGCATGAATGAAAATAGAACCGAGCCTGAGCGTATTCACGGCTTGCAATTTTGGATTTCACTTCCCGCTAAGCAAAAGTTCATTGCTCCAGATTTTTTTCATTATGCCTCTGCTGATTTGCCCAGTTTTTCTTTGGGGAAAGCAACGGTGAAAGTTCTTTGTGGCGAACTCAACGGACATCAAGCTCCTGTGCAAAGCTTGTCTCCAGCTTTTATGTATGAAATTCAAGTACCCGCAAACGAAGAATTATCCATTCCACTTGTCGAAGGGAATTCACTTGGGCTGTACATGGTGCGTGGCGCCATCAACGTGGACCATAAAACACTTGTTCCTACCTCAATGACCTCCTTTGAAAAAAAGGGAAGTACCTTGATAATTGAATCAGACATGGAAAGTCACTTTATGTTATTTGGCGGCAAACCATTGGATGAGCCTATTGTCGGCTACGCTTCGTTTGTCATGAATGACATGGCTCAAATTCAACAGGTTATGGAAGATTACCATGCTGGGAAAATGGGTGAAATTTAATTTGAAAACAAACAATAAATCTAAAATATGAAACTATTCAAAGCCGCAAAAATTGGCAATCTACAATTGAAAAACAGTATGGCTATGGCGCCTATGACCCGTTCTCGTGCCGATTTCAATGGCGTCGTGGGGCCTTCCACAGTGCTTTATTACAAGCAAAGATCGAGCGCAGGGCTTATCATTTCAGAAGCCATTAACATTTCCAAGCAAGCTACAGGAAGCCCAATGACACCCGGGATTTACACAGATGAGCAAATTGCTGCTTGGAAAAAAGTAACCGCTGCGGTACATCAGGAAGGTGGAGCGATTTTCGCACAGCTGTGGCATACGGGTCGTGTTGGACACTCACTTGTGAAGCATGGCGAATTGCCTGTTGCTCCCTCTCCTATTGCCATTGAAGGGCAACAGCATTTTACGATGGAAGGAATGAAAGATTACGAGACGCCTCGAGAATTAAGTACAGAAGAAGTGAAGTCTATTGTACAGCAGTACAAACAAGCAGCAGTCAATGCGATAGAAGCTGGTTTCGACGGCGTTGAACTGCATGCTGCATTTGGTTATTTGCCGAATCAATTCTTGGTAGAAAGTTCCAATCAACGATCAGACGCATACGGAGGCTCCATCGAAAATAGAAGCCGCTTTGTGGTAGAAGTGATGGATGCCATGGTGCAGGCCCTTGGTGCCGATAAAGTCGGAATCAAACTTTCCCCTAGTATTCCTTACAATAGCATGATCGATAGCGATCCAACTGCGTTGTACCAGCACTTATTGAGCGAATTAGATCAATTGCCATTAGCGTATGTTCAGTTGATGAATGCCATGTTTCCAACAGACAAGCTTCCTCAATATCCAAGAGATGTGTTGGGCGTATTCAGTCTGGCCACAAAACATTTGATCATGGCAAACGGTGGCTACACCCGTGACTCCGGAGAAGCAGAATTAGAAAAAGGCAGCGCAGCCTTGATTTCCTGCGGTTCCTTGTTTATCTCAAATCCAGACTTGCCAAAACGTTTTGAGCTCAATGCAGCATTGAATGAGCCCGATAGAGCTACGATGTACGGAGGACAAGATCAAGGGTATATTGATTATCCTTTTTTGGATGGGGGACAATATTAATCGATACGCTTATACAATGAACAATTAGGAAGTACTTTTTTAGTATTTTTATTTCATGAAAGAGCGATTAAATTTAGTTGTGTTGGGTGCCATAATGGGTAGTTTTATCTATCTCGGATTGGGTTGGCTGGTCTTTGACACGCTTTTAGGTGCCTATACAGATTCAAACACAACACATCTATCCGGATTTAAGAAAACAGGAGATTTTAGTTTTCTATTCCTTTATTTGTCTTGCTTTGCTTATGCGCTGCTTGTTAGTTTTGTTCAAATCCATATTGTGTTTAATTCTTCGCAACAAGCTTTTGGTTTCTTTGCGATATTGGGATTACTCGTAGCCTGCATGACTGATTTTTACTGGTTTGCAACAAGTCATTTTTACCTCAATAACACCGTTATGCTCATAGACATTATTGCTGCCGCCATTTGTGTTGGGTCACTTGGCATGATGAACTTTTACATTCAAAAGAAACTTTCCAAAAATCATTAATTGATTTTCAGTATGGTTTAGCAATATCCTAGAAAGGTTCAATAAGCTTAAAAAAAATAAATACAATGTCTATCGTTTGCGACCAAATTGATTCAAACACGAAATTAGTTCAAGATTTATTCGGGCAATTAACACCAGAACAGCTCAATGAAACGGATGGTGCTCATTGGAGTATTGCGCAAAATCTGGAGCATCTCATTTTAATCAACTCCAGTTATTTTCCAATAATTGATCAGCTGAAGCAAAATACTTACAAACGTCCTTTTCATGGTCGATTTCAATTCATAGTTCAATTTTTAGGAGGGTTTGTCAAGCAAGCTGTAGAGCCTAGCCGTCAAAAAAAGATGAAGACTTTTCCAGTTTGGGAGCCCAAAAAAGCAATTCAATTAAATGATGTTATTGAACAATTTAAGGCGCATCATGAAGATTTAAAGCGCTATGTTGAATTGGCCACTCCATTCATTCGAAATAAAACGGTAATTCATTCGCCGGCAAGTAAAGTCATTGTATATGAATTAGATACTGTTTTTGAGATCATTATTCAACATGAATTGCGCCATATTGAGCAAGCTAAAGAACAGTTGCAAAGAATTGTAAAGTAAACGCCGCATGAAATATCTATTGAAACTTGAATCTGCCGGATTATTCATTCTTTTCACGGTAGCTTACAACCATTTATATCCTGAAAACTGGGGTTTTTATTGGGCGCTATTCTTTATTCCAGATGTTTCGTTTGCCTTGTTTTTGATCACAAAGAAGTTGGGCGCACTGGCTTACAACGTTTTTCATCACCAAGGAATTTTGGTAGGCCTAGTCCTTTTAGGCTATTTCATGCACAACGAAAACCTGAGTAAAGTTGGATTGATTTTCCTGGCCCATTCATCATTTGATCGAGTTGCTGGTTACGGATTAAAATATTTCGACAGCTTCGACCATACTCATTTAGGCTGGATTGGAAAAAGCAAGCATTTGAATAATCAATAATTTAGCCTTTAATAGATTGGTTGAGAAATCGCAATACTTTGGAGTTTATTGGTATATGGGAACAACTCACCAATCCGGGTTTTAATTATGGCGAATTCGCCATAATTAAAACTAAAAAATTACCTTTAAAGATGATTAACTGGCACACCTCCACCCCACCCACAGCGCCCTTCTACGCCTCTATTTTCAACTATTATTTAAGTGATGACTTAGAAGGTTATGAAGTTTACGACACCGAAACCTTGGCATTAGTTCAACAAATCCCAGGTTATTTGGGTTACGAAAGCATGAAACACGATGGGCGCGGCATGTTTATCAGTTACTGGAAAAGCAAAGAAGCAATTGCTGAGTGGGCCAAAAACCCAATTCATCAGAAAGCGAAGCAGCTTGGGCAAGGTAAATGGTATCGTTACTACCACAGCATGATTGCCGAAGTAGATCGATTTCATTCACATGCGTTTTAGTTCTTTATTTAGCATCACTCATCCCAATCTCAAATCCAAAGGCACCAGCACAAAGTGCTAAATGCACTGCCAACCAAGCGCGCTGCCAAAGTGGACGTTCTTTCCAAGTAACCGTTTGATCAAAAGGATCGAAGGCCAAGGCGATACCCAGATGTATAGCCGCTTCTCCGTAATTCATTGTAACTAAATTATATACTCCAAAGAGCGTGAAGCCTGCATAGAGCAAGCGGTAGATGTTGGGATTAGATTTCATAGGTCTGATCAATTGGATTCAAAACTAAAAAAAAATCAATTCAAGTGGGCTTGAACAAAGTAAACTATTTTGTTGTTAACTGCAGATGAAAATCATCTTGTCCACTCTCTTCTTCTCCATCTTATCGTTTCATTTAAGTGCTCAAAAAGCTGTCAACCTGACTTTTCACAACGGTAGCCTACAGTCTATTCCGTTGGTGATTCCGACGGTCATGAATCCGAACTTGAGTCCGCTTTCAAATAGTGGCATTACCCTAGATATGGGGCAAGTTGTTTATTATTTTCCAAACGGTAAGAAAGGAAAAAAAGAAGTGCTGTTTGTGGTAGATGACACATTCAAGAACGGAGAAGTACTTGAAATTGATCAGTTGATTAAAGCCAAGCAAAAAGAAGAATAAGCAAGCAAATAAAAGCTACATTTGTTTAAAACAACATGATGTTAGCTCCAATTCTCATTGCACTCGCTGCAATTTTCCTTTCAGGTTTAAGAATAGCCCAAGAATACCAGCGCGCTATCGTTTTCAGGCTCGGTCGCTTCCAGGCTGTTAAAGGCCCAGGGCTGTACTGGCTGATCCCTTTGATAGAGACGCAACAAAAAGTAGACATCCGCACCCAGACGGTAGATTTAGAACAACAAGAGACCATCACCAAAGACAGCGTCACCATTAAGGTCAATGCAGTGCTATGGTACATGATCGTGAATCCTGAAAATTCGATCGTTAAGGTTGCCAATTACAACTTGGCAGTTTATCAGTTTGCTGTCTCTGCGCTGCGCAACATTATTGGGCAACATTCCTTAGATGAAGTATTGAGAGAGCGCGAGAAAATCAATGGTACGCTCCAAAAAATTGTGGATCAAACCACAGAGCCTTGGGGCGTAAAAATCCAAATGGTCGAAATGAAAGACGTCGAGATTCCGGAAGGCATGCAGCGTGCGATGGCACGTGAGGCTGAGGCCATTCGAGAAAAGCGCGCCCGAATTGTAAAGGCCGAGGCTGAATTAGAGTCCTCAATAAAGCTCACACAAGGTGCTAAGGAAATGGAAAACAGCCCAATTGCATTAGAATTGAGACGCATGCAAATGCTTTCCGAAATTGGCATCGATAACAACACCACCACAATTGTGCTTTTACCCTCAGATATGACCAATGCAGCCAAAAGTTTCACAGAAATGGTGACCAAAGCCAATAAAGAATGAAATGGCGCTTGTTTTTATTGTTTTTGCCCCTGAGTATTTGGTCACAACCCGAGTTGCACAAAGCCATCTCCTACAACATCCGCTACGACGGCCCTTCTGATTTAGCGCCTAATTGGTCGCAAAGAAAAGAGCCGATTGTAGCGCAGCTTCAAAAAGAACACCCAACTATAATCGGTTTTCAAGAAGTTTTGGCCAACCAGTTAAAAGACCTACATCAAGAGCTACCCACATTTCGCTACGTTGGTGTTGGTCGAGACGATGGCCAGTTCGCTGGTGAATTCGCGCCGATTTTTTATGACACGACGCGCTATGAACTGCTGAAAGGAGGTACGTTTTGGCTCTCCCCTAAACCAGTGCTCCCTTCAAAGGGTTGGGATGCGGCGCTCAACAGAATTTGCACTTATGCCCTGTTAGAAAGCAAATACGACCGCAAAAAACTTTGGGTATTGAATACTCATTTTGACCATGTGGGAACTGAAGCGCGCTTAAATTCAGCCGAATTACTTGTCGAAAAATTTGCGGAGTATACCCAAGAGGTGGCTGCACCACTTTTGCTTTTAGGTGATTTCAATGCGGAGCCTGATAGCTATGTATATCAGTTCTTGCATCGCCATTTTAAAGATTTATCTTGTTCCATAAGGCATCGAGAACTTTGTTCTGGACCTACTTTTAATGCCTTTACCTTATCTGAATCCGATGACAAAATCATAGACTATTTTTTCGGGAGCCCAGAGCTCGTTTCTATTCAGTATCAAGTTGTGCAAACACCATTTGACCGCTCCTATCCTTCGGATCATTTCCAGATCGTTCTGACCTTTATTTCGTTATAAATATTTTCTATTTATATATAAAAACTATCGATGTAATCAATTGGTTAAGTGTGGTACTTTTGGGCACAACATTAATCAAATCGATATGAAAAAGGTTTATATAATCATGAGCTTTGGTTTGGCTTTGAACCTCGCCGCTCAGAAAATGAAAAGAGTCAACACGCCGCCACCCCCACCGCCACCAGCAGCAGGGCAATGTCCGGTGATGCACGGTGCTGCAACGCCGCCGCCGGCAGGTGCTGCACACAGCAATCCGGTGGTGAATCCAAATGGCAATACCAACCGCGATTGGTGGCCTAATCAATTAGATTTGACCGTTTTGCGTCAGCATTCTTCACTTTCCGACCCAATGGGCGCCGGATTTGATTACAAGAAAGCTTTCTCTACACTAGATTACTATGCCTTAAAAGCCGATATCAAAAAAGTGCTGACGGAGTCGCAAGACTGGTGGCCGGCAGATTTTGGCAACTACGGGCCGCTTTTCATTCGCTTGGCTTGGCACAGTGCAGGTACTTACAGAACTGGAGATGGCCGTGGTGGTTCATCGGCTGGCCAACAACGTTTTGCGCCGCTCAACAGCTGGCCAGACAACGGAAATCTTGACAAAGCGCGTCGTTTGCTATGGCCAGTGAAGCAAAAATATGGCAACAAAATCTCTTGGGCCGACCTCATGGTATTGGCCGGAAACGTGGCCCTCGAAGAAATGGGCTTCAAAACCTATGGCTTCTCAGCCGGTCGCGCCGATGTATGGGAGCCAGAACAAGATATGTATTGGGGTAATGAAACCAAGTTTTTGGATGACCAACGCTACAGCCAAGGGCGCTTGCTCGAAAATCCATTGGCCGCTGTTCAGATGGGATTGATTTACGTGAATCCGGAAGGTCCGAATGGCAATCCCGACCCGTTGGCTTCAGCAAAAGACATCCGCGAAACTTTTGGACGCATGGGAATGAACGATGAAGAAACAGTAGCACTTATCGCTGGCGGACACACTTTTGGCAAGACACATGGTGCAGGCCCTGCTTCTCACGTAGGTAAAGAGCCTGAGGGTGCAGCGATTGAAGAACAAGGTTTTGGCTGGACTTCTAGCTACAAAAGTGGAAAAGGCAAAGATGCCATCACTTCTGGCTTGGAAGTTACCTGGACTACCGAGCCTGCCCGTTGGACCCACTCCTATTTTCAAATTCTATTCGGTTATGAGTGGGAGCTCACGACGAGCCCTGCTGGCGCCAAACAATGGGTTGCTAAAACAGAGGATAAAATTATTCCAGATGCTTTTGATCCGAACGTGAAGCACAAACCAACCATGCTCACCACAGACCTCGCCTTGCGCTTTGACCCAATTTATGGTCCAATCTCCAAAAAATTCATGGATGACCCAAAAGCTTTTGAAGAAGCATTTGCCAAAGCGTGGTTCAAACTGACGCATCGCGACATGGGCCCTGTAACGCGTTATGTAGGTCCAGAAGCACCCAAAGAAGCCCTCATTTGGCAAGATCCTATTCCGGCGCTCAATCATGCGCTTGTAGATGCTACTGATATTGCCAACTTGAAAGCACAAATTTTAAAGTCAGGTTTGAGCACAAGCGAACTCATTGAAACGGCTTGGGCTTCAGCTTCTACCTACCGCGACTCCGACCGCAGAGGTGGTGCAAACGGCGCGCGCATTGCGCTGGAGCCACAGCGTTCTTGGGCAGTTAATAACCCTGCTCAATTGACCAAAGTGTTAGCGATTTATACCCAGATTCAAAAAGACTTTAATGCAAAAGGTGGTGCCAAAAAAGTTTCCCTAGCAGATTTAATCGTGCTTGGTGGTGCAGCGGCACTCGAGCAAGCGACTAAAAACGCAGGTGTTAATGTGTCGGTCCCTTTTACGCCCGGACGCATGGATGCCACACAAGAACAAACAGACGTCAATTCTTTTGCAGTATTGGAGCCAATGGCAGATGCCTTCCGCAATTACAAAAAGAAGCAATATACTTTCACGACAGAAGAGTTAATGGTCGATAAAGCGCAATTACTCGGTCTTACCGCACCTGAAATGACGGTATTGGTTGGCGGTATGCGCGTATTGGGTACTAACTTTGACGACTCCAACAAAGGTGTTTTCACCAAAAGCGTTGGTACGCTTTCCAATGATTTCTTTGTGAACTTGCTCGATATGAATATCGTTTGGAAGCCAATTGATGCCACTCAAGAGCTTTTTGAAGGCCGCGACCGCAAAACGGGTGCTATCGTTTACACCGCTACGCGTGCAGACCTCATTTATGGTTCAAACTCTGAATTGCGCGCCATTGCAGAAGTATACGGAAGTGCTGACGCGAAAGAAAAGTTCGTGAAAGATTTTGTTGCAGCCTGGACGAAAGTCATGATGGCAGACCGCTTCGATTTGAAATAATTTCGAGCCTCAGTTGAGCAGCTTGAAAATAAGAGCGCTTAAACTGATTGAGCCCCCTGCTACCAAAGCACTCCAAATAGAAGGGAGTTCAAAATTAAAAACAAGACGCCATGCTGGTATGCTGCAAATGAGCAGTAAACCAAGTAAACTTAAAATCAGGATGGACCACGTGATCCATCCTGATTCTTTTAATACCTGCCAACTTGTTTTACTGCGCGACAACGTATTTAATATCAAAAGCAGATTTGAAACAACAAGCATTCCAAAAACTAACAAGCGCTGCTGAGCTGCTGTTTCTAAGTGCATACGGCTAAACAAATAGCTCCCTAGAATGCCAAAGAAGACAATAAGGCCGTAACCCATGCTTTTGAAAAGATCTTTTTGTGTAAGCAATTTTCTTTTTAAATCTGGCGGTGGTAAGTGCATGGTGTTTTTTTCTTTTGGTGCGTTTTCAAAAGCAAGTGAGCAAGCCGGATCAATGATCAATTCCAAAAAGGCAATATGAAACGGCAATAAAAAAATAGGCATCGAAGTAAAAAATGCAGGCAATACACAGAGTCCAATAATTGGGATATGAATGGCAATAATATAGAACAAAGCGTTTTGAATCTTCGAAATCAAATGCCGCCCCATCGCAATGGCATCCACCAGCGCTGCAAACTGATCCTTTAACAATATTATTGAAGCTGCCTCCCGAGCTACATCCGCGCCTTTTTCACCCATAGCAATGCCAATATCTGCCGCTTGAAGTGCGGGCGCATCATTGATACCATCGCCGATCATTGCTACTACCTCCCCTTTTGCTTGAAGGAGCTGCACCAATTCTAGTTTTTGTGCAGGCAAAATTCTTGCGAAAATTGTTGCTGTAGCGATATCTTTAAATTGGAGTTTTTCGCCTTTGTCAGCCTTTTCTTGTCCATTCACAATTGTAAAAGGGGCATCGAAGCCTGCAGTTTTTGCGATGGCGCTCGCGGTAAGCGCATAGTCGCCAGTAATCATGACCACGCGTACGCCTGCCGCTTTGAGTTTTTTCATGGCTAATGGTACGCCGTGTCTGATGGGATCTTCAAAGCCAATGAACCCAAGCAATTCAAAGTTAAAGTCGTGTATGTCTAATGGGGCGCTAATTTGAAAGTGGCGCGCGCGGGCAAAACCCAATAAGCGCTGTCCTTGCTTTGCCATCAGGTCTATAGTTTGGGCAATGTTACTTTGCGCATCTTTTCCCATTTTACAAAGTTTCATAATGGTTTCGGGTGCCCCTTTGCAGTGCACATTCCATTCATTTTCACTTGGTCGATAGAGATGAGCCATGGCGAAGCAAGCACTACTGATTGGATATTTTTCTTGGAGTTCAAGCTTCGTTTCTTCTGCCGTCCGCGGAAATTTTTTGCGCAGCGCATTTTCCATGGCGTCATGGCTAAAAAGTGGTGTGGACAAGCGAGCAGTTTTTGCCAGTTCTTCCGGTGAAGTTGTTTCATAGGGCAATACTTCTTTGACGCTCATTTTATTTTGCGTGAGTGTGCCTGTTTTGTCCGTGCACAATACGGAGGTCGATCCAAGTGCTTCAAGTACCGAAATGCGCGAAGTAAGTACATTTTTTTGTGCCAAGCGCCAGGCAGCCAAACTGAAAAATAGCGTCAATACCATAGGAAATTCTTCTGGTAAAATCGCCATTGCAGTTGACAGGCCAATGAGAATGGCTTCAAGCATTCCGCCACGGGTCAGGATAAAAATGACGGTTACAAGGACGGCTATAGTTAGAGCCAATACAAACGACCATGAAATAAAATGTTGTATGGATTTTTGTAAAGGGCTTTGGCGCTTCGTATCGTTTGATTTGAGCAACACACTTATTTTTCCGATAGCGGCGTCTTTACCCACAGCGCTAACCTGTAAAATACCTTCTCCTTGCAGTACCATTGTTCCGCTGTAAAGCTGTTGGTCTTTCATCGTTTTTTCTATCGCTATAGACTCGCCCGTCAGCATAGATTCGTCTATTTTTAAATAGGTTCCGCTCACTAAGAAACCATCTGCTGGTATCCGTGTTCCCTCTTTGAGTAAAACACTGTCCCAAACCACTACCTCCTGCCGCTTGATAACCATTTGCTTGCCATTGCGAATAACCACACAACTTGGCTGTGCAAATTCTTCCAGCGCTGCAAGTACATTTGCTGTTCGGTAATTGCGGTAAAAGGAACTGAGTAAAATTAAAGTGGTCCATCCTAGAAAAACGAATCCCGACCAAAAATCACCGAGTAGTAGGTAGATTAACGCGCAAGCGAAGAGCAACAAAAGCATGGGTTCGCTTGCGCTTTTCAGGACTCTTTGCCAAAAAGTTACTCGGGATTGCGCTATTGTGTTTGCGCCGTACTTGTTTCTTTGTTGCATTACTTGTGCGGCATTGAGGCCTGTGGTGAAATGTGGAATTTGCATTTAACAATGTTAAGCGGCATCGAATGAATTGCTTTTGTATCCTAATTCACTTTTTTTTAAAGATTTAAAGGTGTGAATCATGTAAACTTTTGCAAAAATGCTGTAATACCCTTCCCTTCAAATTACCACACCTTTGTGCTATATAATTACACAAATCATTCACTTATATCAACAGTTTCAAAATGGGAAAATTAAATTCAAAAGTAGCGTTGGTTACAGGCGCAGCATCCGGTATCGGTAGAGATGTTTGTTATAGATTTTTAGAAGAAGATGCTTTAGTAATTGCCGCTGATGTAGACGCCTCAGCACTTGAAGGGCTAAAGAAAGAAGCGCCTGGGAAAGGTTTAAGCCTGCATGTGATCCGATGCGATATTACCAAAGAGCGCGAATTAGAATCGTTGGTTAGTGCTGCAATTAAAGAACATGGCCATATAGATATTCTAGTCAATAACGCAGGTGTCATGGATAATTTTGAAGCCGTAGCCGACGTAAGTAATTCACAATGGGACCGCATCATGAATGTCAATTTGAAAGGTCCATTTATGTTAATGCGCTTGCTGATCCCACATTTTTTACATCATAAATACGGGAACATTATTAATATTTCATCCATAGGTGGTCTGCACGGCGGGCGCGCTGGAGCGGCTTATACAACAAGTAAATTTGCCTTGAATGGCCTTACTAAAAATACGGGCTATCTCTATGCAGAACAAGGTATACGTTGCAACGCCGTTGCACCGGGCGCGATTGAAACACATATTGGCGATGCTATTGATTACACCAAGCTCTCCAAAGACATGAATGAACTATTGATTACAGGGATGAAACTCAATCCAAGGATCGGTAAGCCCAAAGAAATTGCGGAGATTGTATTGTTTTTGGCAAGTGAAGACTCTTCAATGATCAACGGAGAGGTCTTGGTGGCTGATGCCGCTTGGACAGCTTATTAATTTATATGTAAGCTTTAATTAAAATAATGTAAATATATAAATATCAGTTAATTGTATCTTTGAAAAAGATAGTTATCATTCAATATTCACTTAAAACAATCAAACATGGAAACGCCCAAATCAAACACCTCCACTCTTGTGACTGTTGCCATTGCAGGTGCAGCAGTAGGCGCCCTTATGGGAGTGCTATTTGCACCAGACAAAGGGAGCAACACGCGCCACAAACTCTCCGGTAGCGCAAAAAAAATGGCAACAGATCTTTCTCACAACTTAGGTTTTAACCTAGAGAAAGAGCATTACGCCGCTAAAGATTAGAATGGTAAAAAGGCAAAATGCAGCTACCGTGAGTTAGCACAAAATCGGGACGCGTAAATCCAAGGGAAAGGTAGTTGCTTTGCGCCTTTTGCCCAATGAAACCAGCGCTTGCGCTGGTTTTTTTAACCATTTAAACATTCTGTTATGAACGTCGAACATCCAATTAATGATTTTGCAGATCAATTCAAGCAATACCTCAAAACGACTACTGAGATTGCCAAACTTGAAGTATTGAATCGAACTGTAAAAATGAGTGCACACCTTATATGGCAATTGCTGCTATGGGGATTTGTATTTCTTTTCACATTGCTTTCAAGCATGGCCTTGGCATTTTACATTGCAAGGCTCATAGATGACAAAGCAATGGGTTTTGCACTGGTTGCTTCAATTACAGGACTGCTCGTTTTGTTTTTGCAGCTCTACTTAGGCAGGTACTTACGGACGCTCTTTGAAACTCAGTTGCTCAGACGTATGTATCAGGATAGTTTATAACGCACCGCTAAAATCTAAGCCTCATGAAAACGACAGCAGCCATTGAAGATCAATTAAAATTGCTATATGCTTTGCAAAAGGAGCAAGAAGCTCAAGTAACTGAAGGTATTTCTAAACTTGCGTCGGCATTCACACCCGGACACATCGTTGCAGAATTGCTTGGTGCCATTGTTCAGAAAGCACCGCAAGAAGGCAACGCAGAAACACCGATATACAGTCCGCTTTGGGATAAACTCACCAATCAAATTGGGATTACATCGCCGGTTGTCAAAAGCACCATACACCTTGTGCTAGACCAACTGATGAACAAATGGCTCAGTGAGCAAGCCACTATAGAAACAGAAAAGCCGCCAGGGAAAGCAGCAGAAAAAGCGCCCATTTTGGATCATTCGCTCAATCATTTTTAAGGGCCAGCAAGGTCAAAGATGATTGTTTTTAAACGTGCAGGAATTGTGCTTCAATCCACTAGACATGCATTTGAGGCATTTGGCGTTTTCAATCCTGCTGTCATCATTCACAAAGGGCTGATTCATATGTTTTATCGTGCCATGGACAAAGAAGGAATATCCACCATTGGTTATTGCCGCTTAAATTCACCTACACAGGTTGCGTATCGCGAAGAAAAACCCATACTTATCGGAGAAACCCCCGCAGAGAAAATGGGTTTAGAGGATCCGAGAATCGTGAAAATCGACGGTCTTTTCTACCTGAGTTATACGGCATTTGATGGTTGGAGCGCATTAGGTTCCCTCCTATTTAGCTACGATTTAAAGTATTTTTTTGGCAGGCGCATCATTGTCGATCAACAACAAATCAATATTATAAAAAATAAAGAACAAAAGTACTTTCGCTGGGATAAGAATTTGGTTTTTTTTCCGAGAAGAATAAACGGAAAAATCTTTTTTATGCACCGCATCAAACCTGATATTTTACTAACTTCTGTAGATCAAATTGCAGAGATTTCTCAAGCTTTTTGGAATCGAGAAGTAAACCCTTTCGTCAATATTCCACTGCTTTTAAACCCTAGGGAATTGAGCTCAAATTATGTTGGAGCTGGTTGCCCTCCAATCGAAACCCCTATAGGTTGGGTTCTCATCTACCATGCAGCCTACCACATCCATGCGCAAATCATCTATAAAGTTCATGTGGCTTTATTGGATTTAGACAATCCCAGTCGAGTATTGGCCAATCTTCCCTATCCTGTTTTGGAGCCAAAAACAGCGTATGAGCGCTATGGCTATGTGAATTATGTTGTTTTTCCGACAGCTTTTATTCAAGTCGATGACCTTATTTATGTTTATTATGGCGCGGCCGATAGCTGTATTGCCTGCGCTTATTTTTCACTGTCAGAAATGCTTAAGGCATTATTAAACCACCCTACAACAGTTGCTTATGAAGCCTAAAGAACATAGTTTATTTCGCATCTTACTCATGACTAGTTATCCGCCGAGAGAGTGTGGGATTGCCACTTACAGCCAAGATTTAAGACGAGGCTTGGTAGAGAAATTTGGTCAGAATTGCTCGGTTGAAATCTGTGCTCTTGAAAAGAGTGACGTCAATTTTATCTACCCAAAAGAGGTAAAACACATTTTAAAAGTCGATGTTAAAAACGCATATCTTCAGTTGGCGAAAACCCTACAGGTAGAAAATAACTATGACGCCATATTAATTGCACATGAATTTGGGCTTTTTGGCGGCGATTTTGGTCAAGATTTATTGCTTTTTCTAGAAGCCAATCAAATTCCAGTGATCCTTAATTTTCATACGGTTTTACCACGGCCTTGTGCCGAGCGTTACGCACTTGTTAATGAACTGATTCATTATGCGAGTTCGGTTGTATGCATGACCAACTCAAGTGCCGAGCTCCTGACGCAAGCCTATGTATGTTCGAAAGAAAAATGTACAGTCATTGCCCACGGAACAGCACTTGTAGCGCAGCGCAACACCCAACTACTCAAAATAAAATTAGGCTTGGCCGGCCGGCCTGTGTTTACTACTTTTGGCTTACTCAGCCGCGGAAAAAGCATCGAGACCGCATTACAGGCCCTAGCGACGGTGAAGCAAAAATTCCCAAATTGCTGTTATGTTATTTTAGGCAAAACACATCCGGAAGTGGCGAGTCGAGAAGGTGAAAGCTATCGAACGCATTTAACCAACCTCACACAGCGGCTCGATTTGAGTTCAAATGTGCGTTTTGTCGATGCGTTTGTCGATAACGAACTACTCGAAGATTACCTTCAGGCTACAGATATCTATCTTTTTACTTCAAATGACCCTAACCAGGCTGTAAGTGGGACTTTCGCTTATGCCATGGCTTGTGGCTGCCCAATTGTCTCGACACCAATACCACAAGCCAAAGATGCGTTGGGCAAAGCAGGTATTTTGGTGGACTTCATGCATCCGCAGCAGATGGCAGGAGCGATAGTAAATATCCTTGATGACCCCGCTATTCATGCGCAAATGCAACAAGCAGCATTTCAGCAAAGTAAGCCCTCTGCTTGGCCAAATGTGGCCTTGCAATACATACGCTTAATTGAAAAGATGAACCCGCAAAACAAAAAGAACAAGCATTTTGACTTGCCGCTTTACAATTTAAAGCACCTCAAAAATTGTACAACACCTGTCGGACTCATTCAATTTTGCAAGGCAGAAACTCCGCAGCTCGAGTCCGGATATACCTTGGACGATAACGCGAGAGCGTTGATTGGCTTAGTCGACTATTATGCGCTGCAGCCCGAACATGGTTTGCTCAAGAACATAGGTATTCATTTTGATTTTATCGAAAGAATGCAACTTGCAAGCGGTCGGTTTATCAATTACCTCGATTACCGAGAGCAGCCAACGGCTCAAAATACGAATGAAAACCTCGACGACGCGAATGGCAGGGCAATTTGGGCACTTGGCAACATGGCAGCCCAAAAGCACGTGTTCGATCCGATTTACTTCCTTAGAATTCAGTTTTTGGTGCATAGTAGTATGGAGATGCTGCAAAAATTGGAGTCGCCAAGGGCCCTGGCTTTTTCCATCAAAGGATTGGTGAAATACAATGAGGTGGTCAATGATAAATCCATTCGCGAACTGATTGGCTTGATGGCAAAGAAAATAGAATCCCTTTATCAGCAACACCATACTGATGTACACTTTTGGTTTGAGCCAAAACTCACCTATGCCAATGCTGTTTTACCAGAAGCGCTATTGATCGCAGCTGAACTAACTCAAAATAAGGGTCAGCAATTAGTTGCAAAACAAAGCTTTAGCTATCTACTTAATTTATTGTTTAGGGAAGGTCAGTTCAAAGTGATTTCCAATCGGAATTGGTATGAACCAGGTCAAGAAATCTCTTTTGAAGGGCAGCAACCGATCGATGTGTCGTACACCATTTTAGCGCTTTCAACTTTCTATCAAATAACCAATGTTAATGCGTACCTTCTGCAAATGAAGACCGCATTTGATTGGTATTTAGGTAATAACACTTTGAATCAGATTGTTTACAACCCCATATCCGGTGGTTGTCTTGATGGCCTTGAAGCCAACGAAGTAAATATCAACCAAGGTGCAGAATCTACCGTCACCTACCTGATGGCGCGCAACCGCATGGAACTTCATTTTCAAGAAAAATCACCAAACAATTTACATAACAATACCCTCACAATTCAATTCTCAAATTATGATTCATTTAGAAATTTACAAACACAGGAAAGTACAAGCGCTCAGCGCTGACTTCAACACCTTTTTTCCAGACCTACAGTTACAACTTTATTACAAGCCGGCAGATCCTCATGACAAGGCTAAGCATGCGCATTTGCGACATACAAAATTGGCAAAAGGCACTAAAGATCTCATCGAAGATTGCACTACAAATGGACGAGAGGGCTTGTTTATTTTTGACCCAGCACTCAGCATTATGGATTTTAGGGCACAATTACTCATCGACTTTGGTCTCCATGCAGAAGTGTATCAACGAGTCGGAAAGCATGAATGGTCAACGTTTGCTGCACCCGATGACCACATTTTAAATGAGGTACCCTTTCTGCTTCATTAAGATAACTAAATAGTTGTAAATCATTTAAACAATGATGCAAGACTTCCTTATTCATGCTTACTAATTTAGCAACACAACCTTACTGTTATGAAAAAACACATCAAAAATATGGTGAGCAATCGTTGCATCAACCAAGTTTCAGGGATCCTTGTCGATATGGGAATTCCTTTTCAAACAATTGAATTGGGAGAAGTTCAGTTTGAACAAAATTTAAGCATGATCCAGGAGCTTGATTTTAAGTATAAACTCAAGCTTGTTGGCTTTGACCTCATTGGCGACCCCAAGACCTTGCTTTCCGAACGCATCAAGCTGGTGATTATTCAAATGATTCATTATTCAGACGAACATATCAAGACCAATTTTTCTGTCTATTTGAGTGAAAAAACGAATCTGAATTACACCTATTTATCCAATGTATTTCGAACGGAAAACAACATGACCATACAGCAATTTATCATTACGCATAAAATTGAGCGCATCAAGGAATTGCTGCTTTATGGTGAATTGAATTTATCTGAAATCTCGTACAAAATGCATTATAGTAGCATTGCGCACCTTTCCAATCAGTTTAAGAAAATCACAGGGCTTTCCCCTACCGAGTATCGCCATTTAGACGTGATCCGCCGCATTCCGCTCGAAGATATCGGTAAAACTGGCGTCACAACACTAAAGCAGCACAAAAGAGCTTGATTTCGTCTCTAACGGCTACAAAGGCCGCCATGATTTCTTGCTCGGAGCCCTTAGCTTGTGCAGGGTCTAGGAAGTTGTGATGGATGCGCTGAGCTGTACTTGGAAATATCGGACAGCGCTCGCTGGCGTGGTCGCAGACGGTGAGCACGAGGTCAAAAGGGATGTGGAGGTATTCATCGACATGATTCGAGGTATGGCCGCTGATATCCATGCCGTCTGCGGCCATTGTCGCTATGGCTCGTGGATTCACGCCGTGTGTCTCTACTCCAGCGCTGTAAACATTGGCTTTGTGGCCGTGAAAGTGGCGCAAATAGCCTTCTGCCAACTGACTTCTGCAGCTGTTGCC
>Ga0114968_10000081_pt1 | contig 75969 bp, 76 predicted proteins | sample M_130807_EF_Meta_FD_87020 | JGI IMG/M metagenome (GOLD analysis project Ga0114968, IMG submission 87020) | Freshwater microbial communities from Lake Montjoie, Canada to study carbon cycling - M_130807_EF_MetaG | ecosystem: Environmental > Aquatic > Freshwater > Lake | place: Lake Montjoie... | reverse complement strand
CTGGTGGCGGGTGAAGGATTTGAACCTTCGAAGGCAGAGCCGGGGGATTTACAGTCCCCTCCCATTGGCCGCTCGGGCAACCCGCCAAGGTCGAACAAGTACTGCGGCAATTTAGGATTGTGCGAAGGGAAAGGATACCTTAGGTCTGTAGAGGTAAAAACCGCCTCATTAATCGAGTGAAGGAGTCCTCACCATGGCAGCAGATAGCAGTTTCGACGTAACCTCCAAGATCGACCGTATGGAGCTCGATAACGCCATTAATCAGGCGGTCCGTGAGATTGAGACTCGATTTGATTTTAAGAATACCGGTTCAAAGATTGAACTTGAAGGTGACAAGGTATTAATCGAGGCGGACACCGAAGAGCGCGCAAAAGCAGCACTGGATGTTGTCAAAGACAAAATGATTAAGCGAGGTGTTTCACTGAAGCACCTTGATGCTGGAGAGCCACAGTTATCAGGAAAGATTTACAAAATTGCTGCACCTTTAAAAGAAGGTATCTCAACAGAAAATGCAAAGAAAATTGCAAAGTTGATTCGTGATGAGGGTCCAAAATCAGTAAAAACTCAGATCCAAGGGGATGAACTTCGTGTGACTTCAAAGAGTCGCGATGATCTACAGGACACTATGGCAATGATTAAAGATGGTGGCTGGGATTTTGCTGTTCAGTTTACGAACTTTAGATAAGTGAGTAAAAACAAGCTCGGACTACTTTTTGGGATCAGCGCCTACTCATTGTGGGGGCTATTTCCTTTGTACTGGCCTTTGCTAGAACCAGCCAACCCTTTGGAAATTGTTTCACATCGAGCTGTATGGACATTGGTGTTTTGTTTTATTGTATTGGCATCTACCAAGGCCTTGAAAGCAACACTGGTGACATTAAAACGACCACAGGTTGCAGCAAAGTTGTTGCTGACTTCGATTCTGATTTCGATTAACTGGTTGGTGTATATCTGGGCGACTAACAACGAGCATGTTGTTGAAGCATCTCTTGGGTATTACATTAATCCGCTCATCATCATTGGATTTGGCGTGATCCTGTTGAAGGAAAAGATGCGTCCATTGCAATGGCTTGCCTTAGCAATTGCTAGCTTGGGCGTTTTAGTTTTAACAATTGATTACGGCCGTCTGCCGTGGGTTGCAATAGGTTTGGCGTTGTCATGGGGAAGCTACGGTTTGATCAAAAAACAACTTGGACTTGGCGCATTAGAGGGTTTAGCTATTGAAACCTTTATCTCGAGTTTCTTCTATCTGGCTTATCTAGTTTCTATTGGGCATCAAGGAACTGGACAGTTTGGACATTCATGGGGATTAACGATTTTACTCATGAGCGCGGGCGCAATCACCGCTATTCCCCTGCTGTTGTTTAATGGTGCAGCCAACAGATTGCAATTTACAACTATTGGCCTTCTTCAATACATAACTCCAACGCTACAGTTTTCATGCGGCGTATGGATTCGTCATGAAGATATGCCGACTGCGCGTTGGGTCGGATTCGCCGTTATCTGGATTGCTTTAACAACACTTGCAATTGACCTTGTGAGATCAAGCAGAACGGTCAATGACAGCGTCGCATAAAGACATCAGCGCGCCAGTTGCATCATTTATTGGCAACGGTCCTAGTGCACCTCGTGCTTGTTTAGCGATTTGATGCAACTGTTCTCGAGCTTCATCTAAAGCTTTGTGATTGCGCAGTGCAACCAAAACCTGCTGGACAGTAGCTTCATCAGCAATTGGTGCGCTGAGCAATTGTTTCAATTCGCCATCTGCTGGATCATTTGATTTCATGACATTTAATGTAACAAGTGTCGGAACGCCTTCGCGAAGATCTGTACCGGGAGTTTTACCGGATTGGTTTGATTCACTAGCGATATCTATAACATCATCTGCTAACTGAAAAGCAACACCAATTTTTTCACCAAAGATGGTGACTGTTTCGGTGATATCTGCAGGTGCGCCCGAAATCATTCCACCGTATCTGGCTGATGCCGAAATCAAGGAACCAGTTTTATCCGCAACAACCTTTAGATAATGTTCTAAAGGATCTTGGCCAGCTGCCGGTCCCTGTGTTTCCATGATCTGTCCGATTACTAAACGCTCAAAGGTACGGGCCTGCAAACGAACTGCAGCAGGACCAAGATCTGCCAATAAGTCGGAAGATTTGGCGAACAAAAAATCACCAGTCAAAATAGCAATTGTGTTACCCCATCGCATGTTGGCGCTTTCTACTCCGCGACGAAGTGGCGCTTCATCCATAACATCATCGTGATACAAAGTTGCAAGATGTGTAATTTCACAAGCAACAGCTGCCGCGACAATGCCCGGCGCATCTGGATTTCCATATTGCGCAGTAAGAAGAGTTAAGAGTGGGCGTAAACGCTTTCCTCCAGCTGCGACAAGGTGTCCCCCAGTCTCGTCAACAAATGGGTATTCACTGCGAGTATGACTTCTCAGCAGCGCCTCAACATTGGCCATTTCTTCGACCAAATGTGCCTCTAAGGCAGGAGCAAGGTTGGGGATGCCGAATGTGGACATCAGCGTATGAAGCTTGCGATATCAGTAATAAAATCAAGCAATGGTGCTGGATAAACACCAAGTGCCACAGTAACTATTACTGCAAAAACAATTGTTGTTCTAGTCAAAATAGAAGGAATTTCAACGCTTGTTCCATCTTCAACAGATTCAGCAAAGAACATCAAAACAATTACTCGAATATAGAAAAATGCCGCTATTGCACTGGAAAGTACACCAGCGATTACAACACCCTTAGCGCCGCTTTCATATGCTGCAGAGAAGATTGAAAACTTTCCGATGAATCCGCTGGTAAGAGGAATACCTGCGAAAGCCAAAAGGAAAAGTGCAAAAGATGCCGCTGCAAATGGTGATCTCTTGCCAAGTCCTTTCCATCGGTTTAGATCTGTTACTTCACCAGCTGAGTCACGAACCAATGTCACAACACCAAAAGCACCAACGGTAACAATTCCGTAGGCGAACAAGTAGAAAATAGTTGCATCAAGGCCAGCTTTGTTAAGTGCAATCACACCTGTTAACAAAAAGCCTGCATGTGCTATTGATGAATAAGCCAACATGCGCTTGACATCGCGTTGGGCTATTGCAACTAAAGATCCAAGTAGCATCGAAATTATTGCGATACCTGAAAGTACTGGAGTCCATGACCATTGAGCATTGGAAAATACTGTGTAATAAATTCGAAGCATGGCTCCGAATGCTGCAGCCTTTGTTGCTGCAGCCATAAATGCCGTAATTGGTGTTGGAGCGCCTTGATAAACATCAGGTGTCCAGGCATGGAATGGAACTGCACCCACCTTAAACAGCAACCCAATAGATAAGAATGCGATACCAATTAGAAGCAGAACATCATTTCCACCGCCGCCAACTATCGCTTCACGGATACCTGCAAAGGTAATTGATGCGGAATATCCGTATAGATACGCGGCACCAAACAAGAAGAATGCTGATGAAAATGCACCTAACAAAAAGTACTTCAAAGCTGATTCTTGAGATGCCAATCGACGCCTACGTGAAAGTCCCGCCATCAAATACAAAGGCAACGATAAGACTTCGAGGGCAACAAATAAGGTGATCAAATCACTGGCTATTGGGAAAATCATCATTCCGGCAATTGCAAAAAGTGTTAACGGATAGACCTCAGTGATTTGGTTACCTGACTTGAGGGCATTGCGCTCTTCTTCAGAACCTGGCAATGCTGCGGGCAAAGCCGCAAAGTGTTCGGTATCTGCAATTAAAAATATTGAAATGATCGAAATGATAAGAATCGATGCCTGAATCAATACCGCGGTTCCATCAATTGTGACTGATCCCATGGCAGCTGTTAATGACTCTTGTCCACGGATTCGCCAGACCTGCATTAAAGAAAGTAACAACGCTCCAAGGGTCAAAGTTAATTGGATCGCAGGACGAAGCGCTTTAGCAACAAATGCTTCTACCAGCACACCAACTAGAGCACCGCCAAGCAGAATCAGAATTGGTGACAACAGAGAGTATGAAAGAACCGGTGCTGTAAATGTCATTACTTATCCCCAATAGTTGGTGCAGGATCTGCATATCCCATTTGTGAGATCACATGTGAAGCTGCTGGATTAATTACTTTGAGTAGTGGTGAGGGATAGAAGCCCAGCACGACAATAATTGCAACCACTGGAGCAATCGCAATTTTTTCCCGAAGATTTAAGTCCTTCAAGTTTTCATTTCCGGCAGTCGTTGGACCATGTAACGCCTTTTGCACTGGAATCAAGATGTATAAAGCGGCCAAGACAATGCCGAAGGTCGCAATTACTGCGTGGACTGGATATCGTGTGAAGGTTCCAACAAGAACTAAGAATTCGCTAACAAAACTGGAAAGTCCTGGCAGGGCCAATGATGACAATCCTGCGATGAAAAAACTCCACGCTAAAATTGGAGTGACTCTTTGTAAACCACCGAAGTCTGCAATCGTTGAAGATCCACGACGCGAAATCATCCAGCCAGCAACCAAGAACAATGCAGCTGTTGAGAAACCATGATTGAACATGTACAAAATGGCTCCACTTTGACCTTGTGTTGTCATTGCGAAAATTCCCATGGTGATGAAACCAAAGTGCGAAATCGATGTGTAAGCGATCAAACGCTTGATGTCTTTTGCACCAATTGCCAAGAATGCGCCGTAAATAATTGAAATAACGGCTAAAACCATAATGATCGGAGTAAATGTCTTACTTGCTTCAGGGAACAGTGTTAGGCAGTAACGAATCATTCCGAAAGTACCGACCTTGTCTAGAACACCCAAGAGTAAAACTGAAGTACCGGGAGTCGCAGATTGCGCCGCATCCGGCAACCAAGTGTGGAATGGCCAGACCGGAGCTTTGATTGCAAATGCGATAAAGAAGCCAAGGAACAGTAAGTTTTGAGTTGTTGAACTCATGGTCAGCTGAGAAAGTTTATTGATATCAAAGGTATGTCCGCCTTGAGCACCTGACATCACATACAAGGCGATTATGGATGCCAGCATCAGTAATCCACCGACAAGGCTGTAAATCAAGAACTTAACGGCAGCAGCTGAACGTTCTCCGGTTCCATATCCCCCAATAAGGAAGTAGACCGGAATCAGCATTGCCTCAAAGATTACGTAGAACAAGAAAACATCTGTTGCTGCAAAAACACCAATCATCATGGTTTCTAAAACAAGAACCAAAATGTAAAAAGTTTTAACGCTCCAGCGACCACCCTGTGATTCATTCCAACCAGCAAGCACGACTACCGGTGCCAAGATCGTTGACATCAAAATCAACACTAGTGCGATGGCATCGACACCCAGTGCATAATTAATTCCAAAACTTGGAATCCAAGCATATTTTTCTACAAACTGTAGATCGACATTGTCACGTTGGAATCCAACAGCCATCGCAATTGTTGTGGCCATCACTGCAAGAGTCGTGAGTAGAGCTGCTTGCTTTGCGGCTTTTTCGCTGCCCTTTGGAAGAACGGCAATAACTGATGCTCCAACTAATGGCAGAAGCATTAATAGCGTTAACCACTTCATTATGAAACCACCACCCAAATCGCGCCAATTAATGCAACTGCAGCAATCAAAATCAGAGCCGCATAACTTCGAACAAATCCATTTTGGAGGCCTCGAAGCGTTGATCCCGAACTTAGCGTTGCTGCTCCAAGACCTCGAACTGCGCCATCGATTAGAACCTGATCTGTTGCAACCAAGGTCTGCGTAATTGCCTGTCCTGGACGCATAAATACAGCTTCATTGAAGCGATCCTGCATCAGATCTTGTCGGGCAATCTTTGTCAAGATTGAGACATTTTCAGGTGCAACATTTGCAACATCGTGGCGTGAATACTTTAAGAACGCGATCGCAACGCCGATTGCAACCATAGTAAGGGCCATCGCCGAAACAACGATTGGTTCAAGGAGATGGCCATGCTCTTCATGATGTTCAAATAGAGGGTGCAACCAGTTTTCCAACGCGTCACCCCGGGACAACAAGTAACCAGAAGAAACAGAGCCGATCGCAAGAATTGCCATAGGCAGCCACATCAACCATGGTGACTCATGTGGATGAGCATCATCATCCCAACGCTTTGTACCAGTAAAAGTCAAAATCATTACACGTGTCATATAGAAAGCAGTTATTGCTGCGCCTAGCAAAGTTACGCTCCCGAGAATAATTCCTTTTACTCCGCCAGCATTAAAGGCTGTTTCAATAATCATGTCTTTGGAATAGAAACCTGCAAAGGGCGGAACACCCAAGATTGCAAGATATCCAAGACCAAAAGTTACAAATGTGATTGGCATAAACTTTCGAAGCGCACCGTACTTGCGCATGTTTACTTCATCATTCATCCTGTGCATAACAGATCCTGCGCCAAGGAACATTCCGGCCTTGAAGAATCCATGTGTCAGCAGATGCATAATTGCAAAGGCATAACCAACAGGACCCAAACCAGCTGCCAAAATCATGTAACCAATTTGGGACATGGTTGAGGCTGCGAGTGCTTTCTTGATGTCATCTTTTGCCGTTCCAATAATTGCACCGAACATCAAGGTAATTGCACCAACAATGACAACTAATAATTGTGCGGTTGGTGCTGCATCAAAGACAAAGTTAGAACGAGTAATCAAATAGACGCCGGCGGTAACCATTGTCGCTGCGTGAATCAATGCAGATACTGGTGTGGGACCAGCCATTGCATCGCCCAGCCATGCCTGCAAAGGAAATTGAGCAGACTTTCCAGCTGCTGCAACTAGCAACATGATTCCCATCGCAGTGAGTGCAGCCTCAGAAGCGTGGTGGGCATGCTCGGCTACTCCTGCAAATGACACTGTACCCATGGTTGCAAAGGCGATCATGATGGCAAATGACAATCCCATGTCACCAACGCGGTTCATCACGAAGGCTTTTTTAGATGCTGTTGCATAAGCCGGCTTTTGATTCCAGAAACCGATCAATAAGTAGGAAGCAAGACCCACGCCTTCCCAACCAACATAAAGATTGAGGTAACTATCGCCCAACACCAATAGCAACATGGCTGCAATAAAAAGGTTTAAGTACGCAAAGAAACGTCGTCGATCACGATCATGGGACATATATGAAATCGAATAGATGTGGATCAATGTTCCGACACCGGTAATTAACAAAACAAAACAGATCGATAATTGATCCAGCAGCAGTCCAGCATCTACCTTGAAATCACCAACATGGATCCACTCAAAAAGTTTTTGAGAGATTGGGCGTGCATCCGTTGGACGATCAAGCATTAACGTGAGTTGATACAGACCGACAGCAAAAGATGAAGCTGAAAGCGCCGTGGCAAGTAAGTGGCCCCATTTATCAGTGCGTCGTCCACCAAGTAGCAGTATTGCCGCACCTGCTAATGGCAGCGCGATCAAATACACAAGGCTGGTTGAAGTGCTCATCATTATCGCTTCAACAAACTTGCATCATCAACAGATGCTGATCGGCGGGAACGATAAATCGTGACGATAATTGCAAGACCAACAACAACTTCGCAAGCGGCAACCACCATCGTGAAGAAGGCCATTACTTGGCCATCAAGGTCGCCATTGATGCGTGAGAAAGTTACAAATGAAAGGTTTGCTGCATTTAACATTAATTCGATACACATAAAAACAACGATTGCGTTGCGGCGAACCACAACACCCACAGCACCAATTGTGAAAAGAAGTGCTGATACATATAGGTAATTTGATGCATCCATTACTTCTCCTCCTCAACCTTGGTATTAACTTCGCTGAGGTCAAACTTCTTGTAATCCAACATGTCTCCGCGCGCTTCAAGGGTGGCATTTACTGAGCCCGCTGCGGGAGTTCCATCCGGCAAAAGCGCAGGAACATCAACTGCGTTATGGCGGGCATAAACACCAGGACCAGGTAGACCCGCAGCGGTTCCTAGTGTTTCTCCGCGGAAGCGGTCAATTGAAAGCTGACGCTGAGTGGGGCGAACCGTTGTGCTCTGATGATGCGCCAACACCATTGCACCAAGTGCTGCAGTAATGAGGAGAGCTGAAATAACTTCGAATGGCCACACATGAGTGCTAAACAAAAGTTGAGCTAAGGCTTGAACATTTCCTTCAGAATTTGCTTCGGTTAAGCCTTGTGCACTTCTACCAATAGTTGCTCGGCCCAAAAGTGAAACCAACAATCCACCAAACCCAACAGCTGCGGTAATTGCGATTGGACGAAGTCCACGAATTGTTTCAGTTAATGAATCAGATGAATCAACACCAACCAACATCAAAATAAATAAGAACAACATCATTACCGCGCCGGTGTAAACGACTACCTGAACAATTCCCAAAAATACGGCATCCTGTGCGATGTAGAAGATCGCCAAAACAATCATTACAAATGCCATCAAGATTGCAGAGTGCACAGCTTTCTTTACGAGCAACATTGCAAGGGAGGCAACCACTGCTAGAGGGCCAAGAATCCAGAACATCACCGCTTCTGGTTTAGCGGTCTGTCCTACTTCGAGAGCTAATTGCAACACTTACTGTGCCTCCTGCGACGGATGAGACTGCTTTACATCACCGTTGTAATAATTGGTATCAGTCATTTCTGGATACATTGGATGGGGAGGCATCAACATTCCTTGACGAAGCGGAGCCAGTAAATCTTGCTTTTCAAAGATCAACTTGGCACGAGTGTCATCTGCAAGTTCGTATTCATTTGTCATTGTTAGCGCGCGAGTTGGGCAGGCTTCAATACATAGTCCACAGAAAACACAGCGCAGATAATTGATCTGATAAACCTTGCCGTAACGCTCTCCGGGTGACATCCGGTTTTCTTCAGTGTTATTTTCGCCTTCAACATAAATAGCATCTGCTGGGCAGGCCCACGCACATAACTCGCAACCAATGCACTTTTCTAAGCCGTCTGGGTGGCGATTGAGTTGGTGACGTCCGTGAAAACGTTCTTCAGTTGGAGCCTTTACTTCAGGGTATTCAACGGTCAATGGCTTCTTAAAGATGGTGGAGAAGGTGACCCAGAAACCCTTCATGGTTCCAAAGAAGCCAACAGGTGGGGCTTGTTCTACTTCATAGAACTCAACATCGTTGATGCCTAGATCCTTTGGCTTTAACGGTTCAAGGTTTTCACTCACGGTTGTCCCCTACCTTCTGTGAAACGTTGATTGTTGAAACTTCCATGGGAAGTGTTGGAACTGCAAACTTTGGTGCAGCTTTATTATCGCCATCGGCAATAGCATCTTGCTTTTTCTTTTTAGATCTCTCGAATCCAACATTTATCGCCAGGATGATAAAGACGATACTGCTGGTGAATGCGATCACAATTGCTGTTGACGCATTTCGCAATGAAAGTAAGCGAAGTGTTGCCACAACCAAGATCCACAAGATTGAAACTGGAATCAAAACCTTCCAACCAAACTGCATGAACTGGTCATAGCGAAGACGTGGCAATGTTCCACGCAACCACACAAATACAAAAAAGAAGGCAAGGACCTTAGAGAAGAACCAGAACGCGGTAAACCAACCACCGAGCCAACTTTCGGTAAAGCCAAGTCCTGGTGGGGTCTTATATCCTCCAAGGAACAAGGTTGTCGCTAGCGCTGAAACAGCAATGATGTTTACATATTCAGCAAGGAAAAATAGCGCGAACTTCAGTGATGAGTACTCAGTGTGGAATCCGCCCACTAGTTCACCTTCGGCTTCAGCCAAGTCAAAAGGTGCTCGGTTTGTCTCGCCCACCATTGAAATTGCATAGATTGCAAAGGATGGGAATAGAACAACTGCATACCACCATGAAGATTGTGCGGCCACGATGTCAGATGTGGACATTGAACCTGCATAAATAAAGACAGCGACAAGTGAAAGGCCCATCGCGATTTCATATGAAATCACTTGAGCACTTGAACGAAGTCCACCAAGCAGTGGGTAAGTAGATCCAGAAGACCAACCGGCTAAAACAATTCCGTAAACACCCACTGATGCGATCGCAAGTATGTATAAGACACCAACTGGAATATCAGTGAGCTGCATTGCAGTTTGGCGACCAAACATGGTTACTTCACCAGTGATTGGAATAACTGCAAAGGACATAAAGCAGGTTGTAGCACTGATAATTGGTGCCAAAACAAATACGACTTTATCTGCTGCTGTCGGAATGATGTCTTCCTTCAGAGCCAGCTTTACTCCATCAGCAAGTGCTTGAATCAAACCAAATGGTCCAACACGGTTAGGGCCAGGGCGCTGTTGCATACGACCAACAAGTCGACGCTCTCCCCACACAGACATAAGAGTTAACACAACACAGATTGCAAAAACGATTAAAGCTTTAACCGCAATCAACCAACCTGGGTCTGCTCCAATAAGCTCTGCTGTCTTCATAGCTTCACCACCGTAACAACTGCGCCATGTGCGACGCCTAGGTTTACCAATAGCTGAGATCCATGTGAGTTACGTGGCGCCCATACTGCGTCATCATGAATATTTTCAACGAGTGCCAAAAGCGTTACCGAACCTGCATCGGTTGAAATCTTAAGTTGGTCGCCATCTACAACCCCCATGGCTTCAGCGCGCTTAGGAGAAATCACAGCAACTGTGCGACGAGATGTACCAGCAAGATTTTCTTCACCTTGTTGCAATGTTCCAAGATCTAGAAGGCGACGCCATGAAGTAATCAGGGCTTGATCTGCTCTGAGTGTTGGTTGAGCTGAGGCACTGACTTTGTTAAATGATGCGCGAGCACCATCCCATTTACCAATGGAGGCAATCTCTTTAATTGCTGCCGTAACTGTTCCTAAGTTAAGTGAAACATTCATCTCTTCAGCGATCATTGAAAGAATTCGCAGATCGCTGCGGTTAAGTGAGTCACTAACAGCTGCATCAAAAGAACGTGGACGGCCTTCCCAGTTCAAATATGAACCAGACTTTTCAGTAACTGCCGCTACAGGAAGTACAACATTTGCGCGCTCTGTCACCGCACTTGGTGCAATTTCAAGAGAGACCACAAAAGCTTTTTCGAGTGCGGCAAGTGTTGCAGCACTGTTGTCAGCATCTAGCGGATCAACGCCACCAACAAGTAGCGATCCAATCTGTCCTGCATGTACCGCATCAATTATCTGTGATGTGCTTCGACCAATTTCGGCTGGAAGCGAATCTGTATTCCAGGCTGTCGCAATATCCACGCGGGCTGCAGCATCAGTGACGGGGCGTCCACCTGGCAAGAGGTTTCCAATTGCCCCTGCTTCAAGTGCTCCGCGCTCTCCTGCTCGACGAGGAATCCATGCCATCTTTGCACCTGTTGCATCGACAAGTGCTGCAACTGCTGTTAAACAACCAGCACTTTCTGCTGCGCGCTCTCCAACAAGAATTACGGATTGGCTTGTTAATGATTGTGCAGCAACGGCTGCAGCTTCTTGACCTGGTGCAACCTTTACAAACTCTGCCTTTAACTTATCCACGCCAATTGATTCCTTAGAACCAATTGAAACAACCTTTAACGCACGCTTGCGGAATTGCTTATTGATGCGCAAGAAAACAATTGGTGACTCTTCTTCTGGTTCAAAGCCAACAAGTAACACCTTGTCTGCTTTATCAATGTCGCGGTAGGTAGTTGTTGATCCGACTACGCGAGCTGCAAGAAATTCGCGCTCTTCATCAGATGAAACACGCGCACGGAAATCAATATCGTTGGTGCCAAGTGCAACACGAGCAAACTTGCTGTAACCATAAGCATCTTCATGTGTTGTGCGACCGCCAACTAATACTGCAGATTCTGTTGCTTTTAATCCTGCAGCGGCAACTGCTAAAGCTTCAGGCCATGATGCTTCTACAAGAACGCCTTCTTCATTTCGAACCATCGGTGTCTTGAGGCGATCAACAGCTGTTACATACTTAAATGCCCAGCGACCCTTATCGCAGTTCCATTCTTCATTGACAGATGCATCTTCACCAGCAAGACGACGAAGAGTTTTTCCGCGACGGACATCGGTGCGCATATCGCACCCTGATGCACAGTGTTCACATGCAGATGGTGTCGACACTAAATCAAAGGGACGGGCACGGAAACGATAGGCCGCACCAGTCAGTGCTCCTACTGGACAAATCTGAACTGTGTTTCCAGAAAAATATGATTCAAAAGGTTTGTTTTCATAAATTCCTACTTGCTGCAATGCGCCGCGCTCGTTCAAGGTAATGAATGGATCGCTTGCAATTTGCTCTGAAAAACGGGTACAGCGTGCACATAAAACGCATCGTTCGCGGTCGAGTAATACCTGGGATGAAATATTGATTGGCTTTTCAAATGTGCGCTTTACGCCTTCAAAACGGCTGGATCCTTGGCCGGTACTCATTGCTTGGTTTTGCAATGGGCACTCGCCACCCTTGTCGCACACTGGGCAATCAAGCGGGTGGTTGACAAGCAAAAGCTCCATAACACCACGTTGAGCTTTTTCGGCAACCGGTGAAGTTAATTGTGTTTTTACAATCATCCCTGGCTCGACCGGAATTGTGCATGATGCCTGTGGCTTTGGAAATGCACGACCATTAATTTCGATATCAACCAAACATTGACGGCATGCACCTACTGGATCTAGTAACGGGTGATCACAAAAACGCGGAATCTGAATACCAAGTTGTTCTGCTGCACGAATTACGAGAGTCCCCTTCGGAACGCTAACTTCAAAACCATCAATTACGACGGTAATCATGTCAACAACTTCAGTTGTCATTTAAGCACCAGCTCCTGCAAATAAAGTTGAGGCAACTGGATCAAATGGGCATGCACCATTTGTTAAGTGTGCGATGTATTCCTCACGGAAATACTTTATTGAAGATGTGATTGGGCTGGTAGCGCCATCACCTAGTGCGCAAAATGATCGGCCCATGATGTTGTCGCAAAGATCAAGTAGCTTGGCAAGATCTGCTTCAGTTCCCTTACCTGCTTCAAGGTCACGAAGAATCTGAACCAACCACCAAGTGCCCTCGCGACATGGTGTGCACTTTCCACATGACTCGTGCTTGTAGAACTCGGTCCAGCGCAATACTGCGCGAACAACACACGTTGTCTCATCAAAAATTTGTAGCGCTTTGGTTCCAAGCATTGAACCTGCTGCTGCAACACCTTCGTAATCCAATGGAATGTCTAGGTGTGCATCTGTAAACAAAGGCGTAGATGAGCCGCCAGGTGTCCAGAACTTTAATTTGTGTCCTGGTCGAACTCCGCCTGCTAAATCCAGAATTTCGCGAAGAGTGATTCCAAGTGGTGCTTCAAACTGACCAGGGTTAACAACATGGCCAGATAATGAGTAAAGCGTTGTTCCCTTGCTCTTTTCTGTTCCCATTGATTGATACCACTCGGCGCCGTTTTTAATAATTGCTGGAACAGATGCGATTGATTCAACGTTATTTACAACAGTTGGGCGGGCATAAAGGCCTGCAATAGCTGGAAATGGTGGACGCAAACGAGGTTGTCCGCGGAAGCCTTCGAGCGAATCAAGAAGAGCGGTTTCTTCACCACAGATATACGCACCAGCGCCGATGTGTAAAACAACATCGATTCCATTGCCAAGTATTCCTGCAGCGTAGGCATCTGCAATTGCTTGATTAACGCGACGAACAACATGTGTTACTTCACCGCGAATATAAATAAATGCATGCTTTGCGCGAATTGCGTGACAAGCAATGATGCAACCTTCGATTAATACGTGTGGGTTAGCCATCAACAAAGGTGTGTCTTTGCACGTTCCTGGCTCTGACTCATCTGCATTCACAACTAGGTAGTGATCTTTGTTGTCACCTTGTGGGATAAATCCCCACTTCATACCAGTTGGGAAACCTGCACCACCGCGACCGCGTAACCCTGAATCTTTAACAAGTTGAATAACCGCATCTGGATCCATAGCAAGTGCTTTGGCAGATGCTGTGTAGCCACCATGACGCTTGTAACCTTCTAGAGTAAATGAATCTTTTTCATCCCAGTGTGCAGATAAAACCGGAGCTAGTTTTGTCATTACTTGCCCTCTTTCGAAAGTTTCAAACCAAGCAATGTTGGCTCTCCGGCCTGTACACCTTCGTGTGCAAGTCCATCATTTAATCCGGCAAGAACTGCTGATGCTTCTTTCCATGTAACCAACTTGTTAGGACCTCTAGTTGGAGGCTTTGGATTTCCAGCACGCATTGAATCCACTAAATCTTTTGCAGACTCAACTGTTTGGTTATCGTAAAACTCCCAGTTAGCCATAACCACTGGTGCGTAATCACATGCAGCATTACATTCGATGTGCTCTAGAGAAACTTTTCCATCGGCAGTTACTTCATCATTTTCAATACCTAGGTGATCTTTAAGTGAAGCGAAAATTGCATCTCCGCCCATTACTGCGCACAAAGTATTTGTGCAGACACCTACGTGGTACTCACCTACTGGCGTTGGCTTGTACTGGGTATAAAAGGTAGATACAGCAGTGACTTCTGCCGCTTCTAGCTGCAGGATCTTTGCGATTGCTTCAATGCCTTCATTAGTTACATAGCCAGCTTTTGATTGCACATAATGCAACAACGGCATGATCGCTGATCTTGGGCGTGGATAGCGCTTGATAATTGATTCCATAATCTGAACATCTTCTTGTGAATATGCCATTAGCGATCAACCCCTCCCATTACTGGATCAATTGATGCAACCGCGCCGATGATGTCAGCAACCATGCCACCTTCACTCATCGCTGCAGTTGCTTGCAAATTATTAAAGGATGGTTCGCGGAAGTGAACGCGGTAAGGACGAGTTCCACCATCTGAAACAACAGAAGCACCGAGCTCTCCTCGTGGAGACTCAATTGCAATATATGCCTGACCGGCAGGAACATGGAAACCTTCTGTAACAAGTTTGAAGTGATGAATCAATGACTCCATTGATGTTCCCATGATTTGGCGAATGTGATCCAGTGAATTACCAAGTCCATCGCCACCCATTGCAAGTTGTGCGGGCCAAGCGATCTTCTTATCTGCAACCATCACTGGTGCGCCTTGAAGTTTTTCTAACTTGTCTACACATTGTTCAATGATGCGAAGTGATTGTTCCAGCTCGTTCATACGAATCAAGAAACGACCGTACACATCGCAGGTATCTGCAGTTACTACATCAAAGTTGTAGTTTTCATATCCACAATATGGTTGGAGTTTGCGAAGATCCCATGGCATTCCAGTTGAACGAAGTACTGGTCCAGTGATTCCAAGAGTCGTACACCCTGCAAGATCTAGGTAACCAATTCCTTGGGTGCGCTTCATCCAAATTGAGTTACCAATAAGCAACGTTGCATTGTCTTTAAAGTTCTTGCGCATCAGCTTTACGCTGTCTCTGATCTTTGTCAGTGCGCCATCTGGAAGATCCTGCTGGACTCCACCTGGGCGGATGTAGGCCATATTCATGCGCAATCCAGTGATCATTTCGAAGATCTCAAGCACAGTTTCACGGTCACGGAAAGCAAAGAACATAGGGCCCATCGCACCTAATTCAAGGGCTCCGGTGCCAAGTGCCACCATGTGCGATGAAATTCGGTTGAGCTCCATCATCATGACGCGAATAACAGATGCGCGCTCTGGGACATCGTCAGTAATTCCCAAAAGTTTTTCAACTGCTAAGCAGTATGCAGTCTCGTTGTGAAGTGGGCCCAAGTAATCCATTCGAGTTACAAATGTTGTTCCCTGAGTCCAGTTGCGGTACTCCATATTTTTTTCAATACCAGTGTGTAGATAACCAATTCCACAACGTGCTTCGGTAACTGTTTCGCCTTCGAGTTCTAGCACCAAACGAAGCACACCGTGTGTTGATGGGTGCTGAGGACCCATGTTGACAACAACGCGCTCTTCTTTGGTTGCACCAATATCTTGTACTAATGCATCCCAGTCTCCGCCTGTAACAGAGAAAACTTTTCCTTCAGTTGTATCTCTCGAAGGAGCATATGGATCAAAAGTTGTCACTTGTAACTCCTTCTTTCACTAGGAGGCGGTGTTGTTGCACCCTTGTATTCAACTGCGATTCCACCCAACGCATAATCCTTACGTTGTGGGTGTCCGTCCCAATCATCTGGCATCAAGATGCGAGTGAGTCCCGGGTGACCATCAAAAATGATTCCAAACATGTCAAAAGTTTCGCGCTCATGCCAGTTGTTTCCGGCCCATACTTCAACAAGAGATGGAATATGTGCGTCACCATCTGGAACAGAAACTTCTAAACGAATTCGTTGATTTTTTGTCATCGAAAGCAATGGGTACACAGCATGTAATTCACGGCCAGTTTGTTCTGGGTAATGAACTCCGTTTACGCCCATGCACATTTCAAACTTCAATGTGTCACGCAAGATCAATGCAACTTCGACTAACTTTTCCCGCTTCACGTGCAAAGTCAATTCACCGCGATCGACAACAACACGTTCGATTGCATCTGAAAAACCTGGGTATGCACGCTCCAGATTGTCTGTAACTTCATCAAAATAACTTCCGTATGGACGTTCAGATGAGCCTGGAATAACGGTTTGGCGAACTAATCCGCCGTAGCCAGAGGTATCCCCGGTGCCCTTTGCGCCAAACATTCCGTCAGTCATTACGCAAGCAAACCCTTCATTTCATGGGTTGGCTTGGCGTTCATCGCCGCAAGTTCAACTTCCTTGATTACCTGTGCTCTATTTGCTCCAAGCTTTGTATCGCTAATCTGCTCGTGCAATTTCAAGATTGCATCAAGCAACATTTCGGGGCGAGGTGGGCAACCAGGCAAGTAAATATCCACTGGCACAACGTGATCTACGCCTTGCACAATTGCGTAGTTGTTAAACATACCGCCTGATGATGCGCAAGCACCCATTGCTAAAACCCACTTTGGTGCTGACATTTGATCATAAATCTGACGTAGTACTGGTGCCATCTTGTTAGATACACGACCTGCAACGATCATTAAATCTGCTTGACGAGGTGAGGCACGGAAAACTTCACCACCAAATCGTGCAATGTCATACTTTGCTGCAGATCCAACCGCCATCATTTCGATGGCACAGCAGGCAAGACCGAAAGTTGCCGGCCACAAAGAGTTCTTGCGCATGTAACCAGCGAGTTTTTCAACTGTGGTTAATAAGAAACCACTAGGGATTTTTTCTTCAAGACCCATTTTTAATCCCATTCCAATCCACCGCGACGCCAGACATATGCAAAAGCGACAAAAACTGTTGCAATAAAAATTGCCATTTCAACCAAACCAAACAAGCCCAGGGAGTCAAAGGCGACCGCCCATGGATAAAGAAAAACAATTTCGATATCAAAAATAATAAAAAGCATTGCGGTTAAAAAGTACTTAACTGGGAATCGTCCACCTTCGACAGCTTGTGGTGATGGTTCGATTCCACATTCATATGCTTCGAGCTTGGCTCGGTTGTATCTGGCCGGACCTGCGAGCGCGCCAGCGACAATTGAGAAGACGGCAAAGCCAAAACCGATGGCACCTATCACCACAATAGGTACATATGGATTGGATGTGGATATCACGGACGAAATCTTAAGGTGCGAGGGGCAATGCCGTTGACCGCTAGCCCTTGAACCCGCTGTGAACTGCAACAACCCCGAAAGTTAGGTTTTTCCAGCTGACCTGACTCCAACCAGCTTTTTCCATGCGGGCCGCCAAAGCCATCTGATCCGGCCAGGCCCTGATCGATTCGGCCAAATAGATATAGGCATCTGGGTTTGAGGCGGTTTTCTTGGCTATTGCTGGCAAAAGGCGCATCAAATACTCGGTGTACAGGGTCCGAAATGGACGCCAGGTTGGGTGGCTGAACTCGACGACGACCATCCGGCCACCTGGCTTGGTGACCCGGAGGGCCTCTGCCAACGCCTTATCGAAATCGACGGTGTTTCGAAGTCCGTAGGAAATGGTGACCACATCAAATCTGTTTACCTCAAAGGGCAGATTGAGGGCATCGGCTTTGGAAAAGTTCAGGTACGGACGAGCTTTTCGACCCTGGGCCAACATTCCTTCGCTGAAATCTGTAGCAAACACCGTTGCCCCAGCTTTAAAGAGGGGTTCTGAAGAGGAACCAGGGCCAGCAGCCAGATCCAAAATAACCATGCCAGGCTTTGGCGCAATTATCTTTGTGGCGGCTTTGCGCCAAGCCTTGGTGCGGCCCAAACTCAAAAGATCATTGACTAGGTCATATCGCTTTGCGACCCCATCAAACATTGCCGCGACTTCATCGGGGTCTTTGTTCAGATTTGCGCGAGACATAGGCGCATTCTCTCTTGAAGTAGGCTCATCCACAACTTAGTTCATTGAAAGGGTGCGCATGTCTTTTGCTGGTGCCTTGAAATGAGCCAATTAATTCCTGTTACAACAACTCGCTTAGGTGAGCATTTACCCCTGCTGGATTTATTGCCAGATTCAAATCCACTTGCTTGGGTGCGAAGCGGTGATGGGTTAGTTGGTTGGGGAACCTTTGCAACTACAACCGTGAGCGGCCCACACAGATTCGCCGATGCGCGCCGTTGGTGGCAAAAGCAGTTAGAAAAATTAGCTGTTGCAAATACCGTTCATGGCAGCGGCACCGGACCAGTTTTGTTTACCTCATTTTCTTTTTCACCTGATGATGTTTCGGTGTTGGTAATTCCCGAAGTTGTTGTTGGAAGAAAAGCAGACAAGTCATGGATTACCTGGATCGGCTCGGATCCACAACCAATTCTTAAGAGCACTCCTGATCATGTAACAAATGGCGAGATGGTGTGGAATGAAGAAGCTGAAGCAGATGCGAAGTGGAAGGAGCGAGTAGCAACTGCTGTTTCTCGCATCCAAAGCGGAGAGCTAGACAAGGTTGTTTTGGCTCGTGATATTAATGTGAAGTCAAATAAAAGTATTGACCCTCGGGTAATTTTGAACAAACTTGCTAACGAATATCCGTCAACCTGGAAATATTCGATTTCAGGATTAGTTGGTGCTACACCTGAATTATTACTGCGTCTATCCCGCGGTATGGTTACATCACGAGTCTTAGCCGGAACAATTAGCAAGACAGGCAACGATGAAAAAGACTTGGCACTTGCGGCCTCACTTGCCCGTTCATCAAAAGATCTCGCAGAACACGAGTATGCGGTTCGATCTGTGGCAGATGCAATCGAGCCTTTTTGCACTTCGATAAATGTTCCAGAATCACCTTTTGTTTTACACCTTGCCAATGTTATGCACCTGGCAACAGATGTAACCGGCGCACTGGTTGAAACACTTGCACATACTGATGCATTTACAATTTTGGAGCAGCTGCACCCAACAGCTGCAGTGTGCGGAACCCCTAGGCCGAAAGCGGCAGCATTGATTGCTGAAATTGAAGGAATGTCGCGTGGGCGTTATGCGGGCCCTGTCGGTTGGATTGATGCAGCGGGTGATGGTGAACTTGGAATTGCTTTGCGCTGCGGTCAGATCAATGGGGATTCAATTCGAATCTTTGCCGGATGCGGAATCGTAGATGGTTCAGATCCAGAAGTTGAGTTAGCTGAAACGTATGCAAAGTTTGCACCAATGCGAAGCGCGCTTAAATAGAACTTAGTTTTTCAACAATACTTTTTAAATTATCCGCATTTGCTTCGCGGTTAGGCACATCGCACACAACCACACTTATTCCAGAAATTGGTGCGGTTATCTCGGCTTCTAGTTCTTTGAGAGATGAAATCTGCTTAGCGGGCAGACCCATGGCTGCAGCTATTGCGGCAGGGTTTAAGCCGTGGGGAGTTCCAAATACCGTCTCAAATCCATGAACCCCCCGTTGTGGAAGTGTTGAAAAAATTCCGCCACCATCATTATTAATAACTATAAATTTGCAATTAACAACCTCTTTATTTATTAACCCTGTTAAGTCATGTAAGAAAGAAAGATCACCAAGTACGGCAATCGTTGCTTTGTGACCCAGTGCAACACCCAAGGCAGTAGAGATATTGCCATCAATGCCAGCTAAGCCACGATTTGCATATGTATAAATGCCAGTGCGTGGAGCGGCAAAACCTTCTAGGTCCCGGATTGGCCTAGATGATGAAACAAACAAAGCTGTGTCATTTGGAATAGCTGCTGAAATAGTTCGGGCAATTGTCGCTTCGTTCCAACCATCTAGCGAAGCAATCAGTTTTTGCGCACGTTCTGAAACTTTGTTCCACTTTGCAATCCATTCATCAGAGTGGATTACTCCTTGAAGCTCTGGAAGTTGTGTGAATTTGCGATCTGCTTGACGATCCGAATCAACAGTTGCAAGCCGCTGATCTACAACATATGAAATTGGGCTGGATTTAATGAAAGCATTTATCGAACGAGACAAAGTTGTTCTGCCAATTACTAAAACCGATTGCGGAATCAGGGTGCTTCGTATTTCTGGTGATGCTAAAAAGATCGATGCATGAGCAATTGCATCAGGAAATGACAATGGGTCTTCTGCAACTACAGGCCAGCCAAGCACCTTCGTAAACTCTGAAATTTCAGAAACACTTAATCCACCGCGATCATGCCCGATTACTACAACCCCGCGAGCCCCAACTATTCGTAATGTTGCAGGTTTTGTACGCGCAGCAAAATCCTTGGGTGCAACATTTACATCCGAAAGCCAATCAGTTGATTCGTCAGGCAACAGTGGTTCATCAAATTGAAGATTTAGGTGCACTGGGCCTGTTCGCAAACTATCTAAGGGCAACTCCATCGGATACACCGGACCATCAATATCTGCAAAGTATCGAACTGCTTTGCCGAAGATGCGCGCCTGTTCGGTTGTTTGATTCGCGCCAGTTTTTCGCAACATGGCAGGGCGATCTGCGGTTAATACCAGCAAAGGTGCATTGGTATGGCTGGCTTCTAGAACTGCAGGGTGATAATTAGCAACAGCTGTTCCGCTTGTACAAACAATAGGAACCGGCAGACCTGTTGATTTAATGATTCCTAATGCAAAAAATCCAGCTGTGCGCTCATCGATACGAACATGAATTTTAATTAAGTTCGCTTGTGAAGCTTGAAAAAAGGCTAAGGATAAAGGTGCGTTGCGAGAACCCGGTGAAATAACGACATCAGTGATTCCTGCTTCAATAACTTGACGAACAATGACGCGTGCCAAGGAAGTTGAAGTATTCATGCAAGAAGCTGCGCTGTTCTCATGATGCGATTGTTCCACCATTCATACCGATCTGCACTCACATCTAAGACATCTAGGTTTGGAATCACATCACTAATCTGGATTTTTCCATCAACAATTGGTAAGTGTGCAACATCTTTAGCTAATAACGAGCCTGTCCCCAGTCCGCAATCAAAGTTCAACTGCTCAAAAGAGCCTGCCAGGATGGCACCGTAGTTGATTCCTACAGCGCTTTCGAGAGCGCTTGAAACAACAATAGGAAGTCTGTGGTGCTCTGCAATGGCATGCGCCCTTTTGATTCCTCCCAGAGGTTGAACTTTGAGCATGACAATATCTGCAGCACCCTGCAACTCCAATGCAAAGGGATCTGGTGACTTTCGGATCACTTCATCGACTGCGATTTTAAGTGGAATACGAATCTTGCTCTTGAGTTCTCTTAGTTCATCCAAAGTTGCACAGGGTTGTTCGACATACTCAAAAGGCCCCACATTTTCGTAGAAGGCGTAGAGATTAGTAAGTGCCTGCTCAACACTCCAAAGACCATTAACGTCGATACGAATGTTCACTGTGCGACCAAGTGATCGAATTCTTGCCAGTCGGACAATATCTTCACTGAGATTGTTGCCGACTTTAACTTTGTAGGTTTTTACACCCGGATAGGAAGTAACTAGATCATCGACAACTTTCTTATCGTTCGTCGCAGGAATCGTTCCATTAATCGCTATGGATGAGTGAAAAAGTTGCGGTCTTGGCTGCGTAGCCGCCTCAATGGCACAGGCTAACCAAGGGGCACATTCACGATCGTCATACTCAAGAAATGGCGAGAATTCACCCCAGCCATATTCACCGTGGATTAAAGCAACTTCACGAACATTTATGCCACGAAAACTTGTTTTCATTGGCAGCGCAATTACGCGCAAGGTATCGAGAAGTTGTTGATCCATAAATTAAGGGCGCTTTGGAAACTTTCCAAAGTCAGGCTTGCGCTTTTGCTGATAGGCATCGCGACCTTCTTGTCCTTCTTCTGTCATGTAGAACAACAAGGTTGCATCGCCTGCAAGTTGTTGTACTCCTGCTAACCCATCTGTTGCAGCGTTCAAACTTGCCTTTAACAAACGAAGCGCCAACGGGGAGTTACGTAGCATTTCGCGACACCACGAAACTGTTTCAGCCTCTAATTCGGCAATCGGAACAACAGTATTTACGAGTCCCATATTTAACGCCTCCTGTGCATCGTATTCACGGGTCATGAACCAAATCTCGCGAGCTTTCTTTTGTCCCACATGCGCGGCAAGTAAACCTGCGCCGTATCCACCGTCAAAAGATCCAACCATCGGACCGGTCTGTCCGAACTTTGCATTGTCAGCAGCAATAGTTAAATCACAGACAACATGTAGAACATGCCCTCCGCCAATCGCCCAACCTGCAACCATCGCAACAATTGGTTTTGGCGTGCGACGAATCTGTACCTGAAGATCTAAAACATTGAGACGACCAATTCCCTTTTTTGCTAACTTGTCATCACCAAGGTATCCATCATCACCTCGAACACTTATGTCTCCACCGGAACAAAAAGCTTCGGTGCCTTCGCCAGTAAAAATAATCACGCCGACCTCTTCATTGTCACGGGCCAGATCAAATGCTTCGATTAATTCAATAATTGTCTGTGGGCGAAATGCATTACGAACTTGTGGTCGGTTGATCGTGATTTTGGCCATGCCATCACCCATTTGATATTTGATATCAACGAAATCTTCGCCACCTGGCGCGGTTGTCCATTGCGGAATCTCTCGGCTACCAAATTCCCGCTTGATCGGCTTGCTCACATTTCCTCCATCGTCGTTGCTAGCGCTAGCCTACGGTGGCAATGGATAACTCGTCACAACGAAAAATTCTGCGGGTAAGCCCTGCATGCGAAATCTCCCAAATAGCGGGTGAAATCACAGCGGCTCTCGCGGGCGATGGCCCCACCCTTGGCTTTGGCGAAGTTTCCTCGCAGTTCGCCCCAACTTATGCAGCTGTTGCAATTGGAACTTCCGGATCAACTGGATCTCCAAAAGAGGTGCTGCTGTCCGCTTCAGCCGTATTGGCATCCGCGAAAGCATCAAACAAATTTATTGGAGCCACACCTGGCCAAACGTGGTCGCTTCTACTTCCACTGACTCACATCGCCGCTGTTAATGTCATTGTGCGAGCTAATGAATTAGGAACAGTTGCAATTGATTGTCGAGAACTTAAAGGCGAGTACCCAAGAGCCGATTACACATCTATTGTTCCAACACAATTGTTTAGGGCCTTACATGGTGATGACAATCTGCGCAATCATCTTAAATCAACCAAAGCGGTTTTAGTAGGTGGAGCAGCGTTGTCTGCGTCTTTGCGCAACCAGGCCGAAAGTGCTGGAATCAAAGTCATCACCACATATGGCATGACTGAGAGTTGTGGCGGATGTGTTTACAACGGAATTGCATTAGAGGGTGTCGAAATTGAAATTCAAGATCATAAAATTTGTATAAAGGGTCCAGTGCTCGCATCATCTATTCAATTAAAAGATGGTTGGTTTCAGACTAACGATCTAGGAGAGTTCAAAAATGATCGTTTGAATATCATCGGAAGATCAGATGATGTAATTGTTTCGGGTGGTGAAAACTTATCCTTAAATGCCGTAGAAAATTCTTTAACCCTTGCTTTTCCGACTGTGCAATTTGCAGCATTTGCAATTGAGGATCCACAATGGGGGCAAAGTTTGCAATTGGCAGTTGTGGGAGATATTCAAGATGGAGAAATTGCAGCACATTTAGAAAAAGAGTTAGGCGCTTTCGCAAAACCAAAAGGTATTCATCGCATGAAATCGTTACCATTGCTGGGTATTGGCAAGGTTGATCGAAAAGAATTGGCGAAAGGGATTGCGCATGAATAAGTGGGTACTGGGTGCTCGTCCTCGCACACTGCCTGCTGCCATAGCCCCTGTAATTGTTGGTTCAGCATTGGCTGGGGCTGAGTTCAATCTCTTGCGGGCTTTTCTGGCTCTGCAAGTTGGCCTTTGGATGCAAATTGGCGTTAATTTTGCAAATGATTACAGCGATGGAGTCAAAGGAACCGATGAACATAGAATCGGGCCAACTCGCCTAGTTGCCTCAAATTTAGCTTCGGCTGCATCAGTAAAAGGCGCGGCATATCTTTCATTTGCGGTTGCAAGCATCACCGGTGCATGGTTGGCGCTACTTACATCTCCGGTACTCATTGCAATAGGTATCGCTGCGATTGCAGCAGCCTGGGGATACACAGGTGGCAAGAATCCTTATGGATACAAAGGTTTTGGTGAGCTTTCAGTCTTTGTCTTCTTTGGGTTAGTTGCAACTATGGGTACTTACTATGTACAAACCAATGAAATCACATTGCTAAGTTTTATAGTTGCGGTTCCAATGGGAGCACTCTCGTGTGCGATTTTGGCGGTAAACAACATCCGAGATCGCAATCAAGATCAGTTAGTGGACAAGAAAACAGTTGCCGTACGTCTTGGAGATAAAAATGCTCGACGTGAGTTCGTTGCATTTGTGATTCTGGCACATGGTGCAGCTGTCGCCACCATGAATCCTTGGGCGCTGCTAACTTTCTTGGTCGCGCCGCTTAGTTATTCGATTTCAAAATTAGTTCTAAGCGGGGTCACTGGTAAAGAGTTAATCCCGGTTTTAGGTCGAACCGGCAAACTTCAAATGATCTTTGCCTTCTTGTTTGCTGTTGGCTTGGCGATACACTAAGCACATGTCAAAGCTCATCCCGCTCATCCTGGTTTTTGGAATAACTCTGTACGCTCTGATTGATTGTGCGCGCACTGATGAGTCACAGATTAAGACTCTTCCAAAATGGGGTTGGCTATTACTGATAATTATCTTGGGACCTCAAGCGCTAGCAATTGGACCGATTGCATATTTGGTTGCTGGAAGAAACAAACCTAAGGGGCGCAAGGCTCCCAAGCGTCGCATCCTGCCGCCAGATGATGATCCAGATTTCTTAGGAAAGCTTTAAAGACCTGAGTAGGTGTGCTTTCCAGTTCCCCAAATATTTACATATACATAATTAAACAAAAATGTAGAGCCTGCAAATAGGCATAACCACGCGGCTCTGCGACCGCGCCACCCTACTGTTACTCGTGCGTGTAAATACGCGGCATAGGCAACCCAAGTGATAAATGCCCAGGTTTCTTTTGGATCCCAACCCCAGTATCGACCCCATGCACTTTCTGCCCAAATTGCACCTGCAATAACAGAGAAAGTCCACAATGGAAAAACAAATGCTACTAATCGATAAGACAACTGATCTAAAACTTCAAGAGATGGAAGCCGCTTTGCCCATGTATTGCGTTCACCCTTTGATTCCATATTGTCTAGGTACAAGTAAGCGGCAGCGATTACATTTGCCAATAGAAATACTCCACCTGAAATAATTGCAGTAGATACATGAATCACCAACCATGGGGATTTAAGTGCTGGAACCAGTGGCGCACTTGGTACATATAAAACAGTTACAGCGGTTCCGAGAGTTAAAAGAACAGAGATTGAAACCAATAAACCTAACCATCGAAGATCATACTTTCGAAGTGCAGCTAAATATGCACCTGTAAATGCCAGCCCACCAGTGATTGAAAATTCATACATGTTTCCCCAAGGCACTCGACCTGCAGAAACTCCTCGGGAAATTACACCCGCAAACAACAAAACAAATCCTAAGATCATCATCGCTGTTGCAATACGCGCAACCTTTTCAGTGCGTTTGTAATCCATTGTTTTTACGGTAGATGTGGGAACCTTAACCGCCCATGCTGTTTCAACCGCATGCGCTAAAAAAGACAAGGTGTAGACAGCCGTTGCAGAATAAATAAAGTAATTGGATGCAAAAGCCCACGTGCGTGACATCTATTTTTCTCCCTTTAGCATCCGGACAAATTCTTTAATTTCGACTTCTAATCCTGGAGCAGCATTTTTTGCTAACCCAGCAACTTCGACTTCTGCTCCAACTCGAATCCAAATACGTCGTCTGCGAGTAAATAGTGAAGCGAGTAATCCAAGGATGGCAACAATAGCGCCGAACAACGCGAACTTCTTTCCGGGATCTGCAACAAAGTTCAGATTTACCCATTGGATATAGCCTTCAAAAGTTATTGAGCCCCCTGCATAAGTAAAACTCTCTCCCGGTTTCAAGCTTTTCAGTCCGAGTTGTTGCATTTTTGAGGTATCAATTCTGTACACCGATTGTGGAACTCCTGAGTCCAATCCAAGGTCACCAGTCCATGCCGATAACAGCAAACGTGGATCCAGCGCTTTAGGGAATGCGCTAGTGGCTCCCCCACCATTTGCTGAACGAACATAGGTCGGAACAAATGAGCCAACAAAACCAATTTGGGGATTTGCATCTGGAACCTTGATCGCACCGATTGAGCGAAGATTCAAATCTTGTGGCAAAAATGGAACTGGGCCTTGAAAAGCAACATCACCTTTGGAATCCCGAACTGTTACAACTGGAGAATATCCATTGGCTTGCAAATAAATTCGAGTGTTACCTATTGTCAGAGGACTATTTACTTTAATAATCTTTTTTTCAAGTACAGCTGAATCCTCACGAAGCAATGAGACATTTAATGTGTAATCTTCTGGCGCACTTGTCTTGATATTGTATTGAGCAACAAATTTGTCTGCTGTTAACATGAATCCTGGCAAGTTGGCATCCTTGTATAACTTTCCATATGTCAAGGTGTCATAACTAGTTGGATTATTTACAAATCTTTCTCCCACATTAATAATGGCTTCACCACGCATTCCAAACAAAGAACTAAAACTAATTCCAAGCAAAACTAGTATTAGCGCTAGGTGAAAAAATAAATTGCCTGTTTCGCGAGTAAATCCTTTCTCAGCTGAGATCGAACCATCTTTCTCTAAAACCCGAAAGTGTTTTTCTTTAAACCAGGCACGAGCAGCTTCAAGCTCTGTGCCGTGTGCAGGCCATGTTGTGTGATGTTCCATTCGAGAAAGATTTTTTGGTGTTGCAGGCGGTAAAGCGCGCGCTGCTTTAAAGTGCTCGATTGTTCTAGGAAAAACACAACCAATCAATGAAATGAACAACAAGATATAGATAGCACTAAACCAGGGTGAACCGTAGACATCAAATAGGGATAAGCGATCCATCCACTGGGCTAACTCGGGTGAATCTTTGAAGTATTGGCTTACTTGAATTGGATTTTGAGTCCGCTGGGGAAACAGGGATCCAGGAATAGATGCAACTCCAAGCATCAAGAGCAGAATTAAAGCGGTGCGCATACTTGTTAGTTGCCGCCATGCGAACCGCATCACGCCAACGCTATCTAGCTCTGGAAGCTCTATTTGTTGACTCATCAAATCACCGGTATGAAATCAGAGATAAGGGAACGAATGGAGATCATTATTTGGCTCCATATTCCCAGTACTTGGAGAACTCCGATTGCAATCAAAAAGATTCCCCCAATCTTAGAAATAAGGTCACCTCTGCGATAAATAATTGATCGAATTTTCTTAGATTTATCCAAAAACAATCCAGAAAGAATGAATGGGAGTCCCAATCCTAAACAGTAGCCAAATGACAGGATGGCTCCACGGACCGCACTTGACTCTTGAAAAGCTAAAGTTTGTACGGCAGCCAGTGCTGGCCCAATGCAAGGTGTCCAACCAATTCCAAATAGAACTCCTAGTAATGGTGCACCTACTAAGCCACCAGTTGTTCGCATTTTTGGCCTAATCGTCGGTGAAAATGGGAACCGACCATAGAAAATAAATCCCAAGAAAATTGTGACCATACCAAGAACTCTTGAGATCATTTCTTCATGCGCAGACAAGGTATTTCCAAGTCCACCGAAGATAGCCCCAAAAGAAACAAAGACCAGACTAAATCCCACGACAAATAAGAAGGAGCCAAGCAATACTTTTCCGCGACTTACAGAAAATCCTGCGGCAAAGGAAAGATATCCCGGCACCAAAGGAAGCACACATGGAGAAAGGAATGAGATAACCCCTGCAATAAATGCAAATGGAAATGCTGCAACAAGGACCCCGGAAAAAATCTGATCTACAAAGAAATCTCTCATTCTGCACTGATCTTTTCAATGAGTTGGGTTAGGGATGCAACCGTCACTACCCCTGAAATACGTGCCGCTACTTTTCCATTTTTATCAAGAATTACAGTTGTAGGAATCGCGTTTGCAGGCAAAGATCCCTTGAAACCAATCAAGATTGAATCATCGATAATCGTTGGGTATGTCAGATTGAATCTACGGGCAAACGCTTCAGCATTTGCTGGATTGTCGCGGGTTAAAATTCCAATAAATGAAACATTTTCATATTTCTTAGACAAAGCAACCAGGGTTGGTGCTTCGGCTCGACATGGTGAGCACCACGATGCCCAGACATTAATCACAGCAATTTTGTCTTTTGTGTAGGTGTAGGTAGTCCCGTTTAAAGTTAATCCTGTAATTGCTGGAGCAATCTTTCTATCTGAGATTTTTATAAAGGATGTCGCACCGTCACCGGAGACAAAACTTTCTTCCGCCGAAGAAGTTCCGCCACCACCGCATCCGGCCAGAGCAAAAGCCAAAGCGATAATAAGTGCAGTCTTTTTCATTACTTTTTTTCTGGCAAAAGATGTCGTGCGGGCTCAGAATAAGTTAGCCCAGAAATAATTCCCTCATCATCAAAGTGCACACTTGTTACAGATGCAAGGGTGCATTCACGCTTTCTAGGGTCATGGAGCAAGCGACGATTTTCAATTGCACTGCGCAAAATCCAAATAGGTAACTGATGTGAAACGCATATTGCATCTTTGCCTTTGGCGGCAGCGCGAGCTGCAAAGATTGCCGCCAGCATTCGATTTATTTGCTCATCGTAGGGTTCGCCCCACGATGGTTTCCACGGATTCCATAGGTGCTTCCAGGCGGACGGGTGACGCAGAACGCCATCGCCAACTGCAAATGGTTTTCCTTCAAAGACATTTGCCGCTTCAATTAATCGTTCATCAGTTGTGATTGAAATATTGTGGGCTGCAGCAATTGGGGCCGCTGTTTCTTGAGCGCGCTGAAGCGGAGAAACATGAAGTGCGCCTAGATCAATGCTCTTGGACCATTCACCGATTGTGCGTGCCATCTCTTGACCGGTATCTGACAATCTCCAACCAGGTTGGCGACCATACAAAATTTTGTCAGGATTATGGACTTCACCGTGTCGGATTACATGCACTGTTGAACTCATGGGTAAAGCATAAAGCGTCTCGAAACCCCGTCTATCTGTAAGGTAGTGACATGGCACTCACGGGCAATAGAGCGGCCTTCTTTGATGTAGACAACACGCTGATTCGTGGCTCTTCCCTTTATTTCTTGGGCCGCGGCATGTATCAGCGTGGGTACTTCACCAAGAAGGATATATCGCGCTTTGTATTAGCTAACCTGAGATTTCGCTTAACCGGCAAGGAAAACAAAGAAGAGATTCAGCGCTTTCAAGATGCAGCTACAGATTTTATTGGCGGACATAATGTCAAGGACATTGAAGCGATTGCACAACAAATTTATGACGAGTTTGTTTCACCCGCAATGTGGCAGGGCACCATTGATATTGCACAAGCGCACATTGCAAATGGAGTTGAAGTTTATTTAGTTACCGCTGCCCCCGAAGATATGGCGACATTGATCGCAAAACGATTGGGGCTGACGGGTGCGTTAGGCAGTAAGGCTGAAATTAAAGATGGTCACTACACCGGAAAAATGAATGGCGCACTTCTGCATGGAAAAGAAAAAGCTATCGCGGTTCGCGAATTAGCAGAAGCAAGAGGATTTGTATTGGAAAATTGTTTTGCTTATTCAGATAGCAATAATGATTTACCTCTGCTTCAATGCGTTGGACACCCATCTGCGATCAACCCGGATGCATTGCTGGGTTTGCGCGCAATGGCCGAAGGTTGGCCAATACATGATTTCCGCCGCGCTCGTTTTATCGGTCGCATGATTTCCCCAATCGTCGTTAGGTTTGCTGCAATTTTGACCTGGCTGACCCCGCGTAAACGCTAAGGGCAATTAACAAGAACACCCGATAAACCAGTAATGTAAGCAAGTTATGGAAATGCGCTCATTCTCTGACTACCTGCGTAGTGTTGATGATGCTGCCCTTTTAAATTTGTTTACTGCTCGTCCAGATTTAGTAACACCCGTGCCACCAGATATCGCATCTCTTGCAGTTCGTGCTTGCTCAGCTCCAAGTCTGGCAAGAGCAATTGATTCTCTGAATCAATGGCAGTTTCAAGTTCTAGAAGCTGCTGCAGCTCTGAATGAACCATTCTCAGAAAAAAGCGTTACAGCACTGACAGAAAAAGAGGCAAAAGGTGCATTAGAGCATTTGGTAACAATAGGTCTGGTGTACCCATCAGAAGATGGAATGCGCTTTCCCACACAACTACGAGATGTTATAGGCACCGAACCAGCAGGATTGGGACCAGCATCTTTAGCTAAATTAAAGTTAAGCGATTTAGAGGATGCACCAGCAGATGCTAAGAAAGTGTTGGATCGGTTGGTCTGGGGTCCACCGCGTGGAAGTGTTGGAGATATAAAAAATCCGGGACCCGGTGTTACTTGGTTACTAGAAAAAAAGTTCTTAGTTCCGCTTGATCAACGAACGGTTGTTCTTCCCCGCGAAGTAGCAATTGCCTTGCGTGGCGGAAAGATTCACAAAGAACGCTTTATCAAGCAACCGACACTCAATGGCACAAAGCGCGATGAGCGTCAGATAAATCTTGCTGCTATCGCAAATGTTTCAACGGTTCTACGCTGGGTCGAAGAGTTACTAAATTTTTGGGCAGATGAACCGGCGGATGCGTTGCGTGCAGGTGGATTAGGCGTTCGCGATTTAAAAATTGTTTCCACACATTTAGGTGTCGATGAGTCATGTGCTGCATTCATCGCAGAACTTGCTTATCTTTCCTCATTGATTAGTTTTGATGCTGACGATCGTATTTTGCCAAGCAATAAATTTGATATCTGGTTGATGCAAACCCCATCTGATCGATGGCAACTATTGGCATCACAATGGCTCATTACCTCCCGCGTAAGTGGTTTAGTTGGTCGGGCGGAAGCAAAAAATGTTGCGGCGCTAGGTCCCGAACTAGATCGAGTAAACGCAGCACGAGTCCGCACTTTGACCTTAGAACTAATTGCTGAAAACCCAGGTATCGCTCCTGACTGGAATAGCTTTAAAGAACTCCTTGCCTGGCGCGCACCTGTCCGTAGAAACTCTTCCCTACAAGAAGAGCTTGCCGAATGGACTCTGCGAGAAGCTGAATGGTTGGGTATTACAGGTCAAGGTGCAATCTCTAAATTTGGCGCACTATTTCTAAGTGGTGATGATTTATCCTCAATTAACGAAGATCTGCCAAAAACTGTTGATCACATTTTAATTCAAAGTGATAACACTGCTATTGCTCCTGGCCCACTAGAGCATGAAATTTCACAAGCCCTTGCAATGATGGCAGAAATTGAAAGCCGTGGCGGTGCAACTGTCTATCGATTTACCGAAAGCACAATTCGCCGTGCATTAGACCATGGCAAAACAGGTGATGAGATCAAAACTTTCTTAACTAAAACATCCAAGACTCCAATGCCACAGCCACTGGAGTACTTGATTGCAGATGTTGCAAAAAAGCACGGAAAGTTAAGAGTTGGTAATACTTCATCCTTTATTCGATGTGAAGATACCTCTCTAATTTCACAAATTATGAATGATAAAAAACTTGAAATCTTGGCACTGCGAAGAATTGCACCTGAAGTTGTAATCTGCGATCTGGATGCAACTGATGCCATGCGCGTTTTGCGCGAGTGTGGATATTTACCTGCAGGTGAATCTGCAAACGGATTGATTTTGACTGGGCCAAAAACAAATCGTGCATTAACCAAGCCGCGACCACCACGAGTAATTGGTGAAGTTGAAGTACCAACCACGGAAACCTTAACTGCTGCTATTCGTGCCTTACGAACTGGGGAAAAATCAACATACCGTCAAACTCGTTTGCGCCAGGTTGCAAATGAAGCTTTAGGCCAACTACCTCGTACAACTGCAAATGAAACTATGGAGATTTTGAATCAATTCATTGTTGAAGAAAAAACCCTTTCAATTGGTTATGCCGATAACAATGGCGGAGTAACCCATCGAATTATTGACCCAATTCGTATTAGCGCTGGTGCCTTAATTGCTCGAGATCATGCAACGGGCGAGGTGCAATCCTTCCGAATCCCACGCATCACTGGCGTGGCACCGCTATAGACTTACCCCATGTTGGCAGCCCTCGAAGCGTTAGTTAAGTTGGAATCTCCAACTGATGATCTAGCTGCCTGCCGCGATGTTGTTCGTTTAGCGAGTGAGATTGCGACCAGAATTTTGGGAACTCCCGCAGAAATTCGTGAAGTTAATGCTCGCCCAGTCTTTTGGTGGGGCTCGCCTACTCCCGATGTAATTGTGCTTGCCCATTTAGACACTGTGTGGCCCAAGGGATCTTTTCAACCATTGTGGGATGTTGCAGAAAATGTTGCGCGTGGACCAGGCATCTTTGATATGAAAGCTGGGTTTGTTCAGGCTTTGTACGCCATGAAGGACATCACAGGAAGTGTGGCCTTGATCGCTACTACCGATGAAGAAACTGGAAGCGCAACTAGTAAAGAATTTATTAAAGAAATTTCTGCACATGCAAAAGCTGTTTTAGTTTTAGAAGCAACACTTGATGGAAAGGTTAAAACCGGGCGCAAAGGTACAGCCATGTACCAAGTTAAAATTCATGGCAAGGCATCACATGCTGGCCTAGATCCCGAAAAGGGAATCAACGCAACAACAGAAATAGCACATGCAGTTTTAGCAATCGCTTCTCTAGAAAATCCAGAACACGGTACAACTGTTGTTCCAACAACATTGCATTCGGGAAATACAACAAACACAGTTCCGGATCTTGCAATTTTGGATATTGATATCCGTTCTTTCTCAACAGCTGAACTACTACGAGTCGATGCCGCAATTAAGGGTTTAAAACCAGTCAATGTAGAAGCTAGATATGAAGTTACGGGTGGTTTAAACCGTCCGCCACTAGAGACATCATCAACAATGGCGCTGTATAAGCGAGCAGAAAAAGTTGCCAAAGAACTTGGTATGCCACCACTGGGCCATGCATCAGTAGGCGGAGCTAGTGATGGCAATTTCGCTGCAGCAGCTGGGGCGCAGGTTCTCGACGGACTTGGCGCAGTTGGCGGCGGGGCTCACGCTGCGCATGAATGGGTAGACATCAGTACCCTTGAAGATCGCAGCAAACTTTTGCACCACCTAATAAAGGACTTATTGAATGACTGATGGTCCATTAATTGTTCAAAGCGATAAAACTCTACTTCTAGATATTGACCATCCATTATCGACAGAATGCCGGCGCGCGATTGCGCCATTTGCCGAACTAGAACGCGCACCAGAACATATTCATACCTACCGATTAACTTCACTTGGTTTGTGGAATGCGCGCGCTGCTGGACATGATGCTGAACAGGTGATTGATACCTTAATTAAGTACTCACGCTACGCAGTCCCACATTCAATCCTTATCGATGTTGCCGAAACAATGTCGCGTTACGGACGTTTGCGACTTGAGATGGATCCAGTTCACGGTTTGATTCTTGTTACAACAGATACCGCAGTTCTTGAAGAGGTAATTAGAGCAAAGAAGATCGCTCCGCTGCTAGGTGCGCGAATTGATGCTGAAACAATTGCAGTCTTGCCTAGTCAACGCGGTCACATTAAGCAGTCACTGCTGCGCCTTGGTTGGCCCGCAGAAGATTTTGCAGGTTATGTTGATGGACAAGCACATGAGATTTCTTTGGTCCAAAAGGATTGGCAGATTCGGCCCTACCAAGAGTTAGCTGCCGAAGGATTTTGGCATGGTGGTTCAGGTGTTGTAGTTCTACCGTGTGGTGCTGGAAAAACAATTGTTGGTGCAGCAGCTATGGCTCTTGCAAAATCTACAACTTTGATCTTGGTCACCAACACAGTTGCAGCTCGTCAGTGGCGAGATGAACTACTTAAGCGCACGACTCTAAATGCTGATGAAATTGGTGAGTATTCAGGCTCGAAAAAAGAGATTCGCCCTGTAACCATTGCAACCTATCAAGTCATGACGAAGAAGAAAAACGGTGTGTACGCCCACCTAGATCTCTTTGATTCACATGACTGGGGTTTAATAATTTACGATGAAGTTCACTTGTTGCCTGCGCCAATCTTTCGCTTTACGGCAGATATTCAATCCAAGCGTCGCTTGGGCTTAACCGCCACCTTGGTGCGCGAAGATGGCATGGAAGGTGAAGTTTTCTCGCTGATTGGTCCAAAGCGTTTTGATGTTCCGTGGAAAGAAATTGAAGCTCAAGGCTATATCGCACCTGCTGAATGCATCGAAGTCCGAGTCAATCTGACTGAAACAGAACGATTGGCTTATGCAACCGCTGAACCAGAAAACAGATACCGCAATTGCGCAACAACTCGCACAAAACGCGATGTTGTTGAAGCCCTTGTAGCAAAGCATGCAGACGATCAGGTTTTAGTTATTGGCCAGTACATCGACCAACTTGATGATCTATCAGAAACATTAGGGGCACCTTTGATCAAAGGTGAAACTCCGATTAAGGAACGCGAAATTTTGTTCAATCAATTTAGAACTGGTGAGATTAAATGTTTGGTTGTTTCTAAGGTTGCTAACTTTTCAATTGACTTGCCTGATGCAACTATTGCAATTCAGGTATCTGGAGCATTCGGCAGCCGTCAAGAAGAAGCACAACGGCTAGGTCGAATCTTGCGCCCGAAATCAGATGGTCGCGGTGCGATATTTTATTCAGTAATTTCTAGAGACACTATCGATCAGGACTTTGCACAGAACCGGCAACGCTTCTTGGCAGAGCAAGGTTATTCATACAAAATTATTGATGCTGACGATGTTTTTCAAGGCAAGATCTAAATCGTTCAGGATCTACTCTCCAAAAATCATGGTGCTCGCCATCTATTTGTGTAACTGGAATTTTTTCGCCATACATTTTCTCTAACTCTTCATCACCATCGATTAAAATCTCTTTGATATCAAAGTTGAGTTCCTGCTGCATTGATTCCAGCGTCGCTAAAGCATCTTCGCAAAGATGACAACCAGTGCGACCATAAATTGTTATGAGAGTCATTTATGAGCCCCTTCTAGCCTGCCAATTTCCTTAAAGAATTGGTATTTCCTACCGCTGACCTTAAACCACGCTCAAAGCCCTGATACCGTTTGGCCCATGCTGCGGATCAAGAAAATATGGGCAATCGGGTTCACCGCTGCTCTTCTTGCTTCGATTGTTTCCGCTCCAGTTTCTTCAGCACTTTCCTTCAAACAGGCACCGGCGACCAATTGGGGTCATATTTATGCCGGAAAAAATCCTGTTACTAGTAAAACAGCACAACCAGTCGCAAAAAACCTCGAAGCAAAGTCAAAGTTTGTTGTTAAGTACAACAATTTCCCGGATTGGGCGAAGAAAGATGTTCAGGCTGCATTAGATGTGTGGTCTGCAAACTTTAAATCGACGGTTGCAATTTCTGTTGATGCATCATGGGGCCGTTCTAGCTCGTGGGGAGTTTTAGGTAGTGCTCGTCCAGGAAGTTTCTTTTCAGCATTTACAGGTGCTCCTGATCCATCGTTGTGGTACTCATCAGCAGTTGCAAACGCATTGGCTGGAAAAGATTTAGATAAATCTAACCCTGAAATTGTCATTCAGGTTAATTCGGCAGCTCCATGGAATGTCCGCGGTGATGGGTTCCCTTCATCTGCTGAGTACGATCTTGAATCTGTTTTTATTCACGAACTTGGACATGGTTTAGGTTTTCTTTCAAATGATTCTTATGATCCTTTTTATGGCTTAGGCAGTTTGGATCAACCAACTCCATTTGATGCATTTCTACAAACATCAGATGGTCGTCGACTGGCAGATTTACCGACACCATCCAGAGAACTTGGAACCGCTCTTACAACTTCATTAGTGTGGAATGGACCGCTCGGTATTAAAGCTAACGGCGGAATCAAACCAAAGATGTACACGCCGTCGCGCTATGAATTGGGATCATCGACTTCGCATTTAGATGAGACAACTTTTTCAAAGACGGGTCTTAATTCGGTGATGACTCCAAACCTTGATCCAGGTGAAGTCTTTACTCAACCTGGTCCACTTCTATTGGCCATGATGGAAGACATGCGCAATAAACCACCTGCTGGCGTTGCAACTGATCTTCCACTTGCACCCCGTAATGTTCAGGCATTTACAGGTGATTCATCAGCACTGATTTCTTTTGACCCGCCAATAAACTTACGCACAGCGCAAATTAGTGAATATGTTATTAAAAATGTAAAGACCGGAATCGAAAAGCAATCACTTGCTAGCCCTGTTTTGATGAGCGGTTTAAAGAATGGAACTTCATATAGCTTTACTGTGGCAGCCAAAAATGCATTAGGTGTCTCAGAATCAGTGTTGACCAAGACTGTTACTCCACAGGCAGGTTGGAACAGCGCTGTTTTTGATACTACGGCAGATGGAAAGAGCGTGGCCAGTACAACATTTAACGGCCAACCAGCGATTGCTTATACCGATACAAAGGGTGGTGACTTAAAACTTGCCACATATGACGGAGTACGTTGGAAAAAAACTACCGTTGATGGTGCAGGTGGTAGTGGCGGGCGCACAACAGACAGTATTTCTGGGGCGATTTCAATGTGCGTCAATGGAAGTGGCCTAAAGCAAACCTTACATATTTTCTACAGCGATCTAACTGAAAAAGATCTTCGCTATGCCAGTTACAACGGTAAGAACTTTTCAATCGAAGTAGTCGATGGCAATGGTCCAACCGTCAATGAATACTCAGATCCAGTGCGAGTTCGCACATCAAGTGATGTTAGTGTTTCAAATGCCTGCATTGCGACAGTAAGTTCGGTTCAAGTGTTCTATCGCGATGAGAGCCAAGGTGTGCTACTTGGTGCTGCAAAAGTAAAGAATTTAACCTGGAAATATGAGTTGATCGATGGTGATCGCAAGTCTGAAGGACGTACAACAGGTGATGTTGGATTCCACTTACAAGCAACATTTGATGGCGTAAAGGCCTATGTTGCTTATGATTCTGTTGTAACAATGAATCAGAAAAAAGAGATTACTTCTGGAGCCATTCGAATTGCAACAAGAACTGGAACTGAGCCAACTGGATGGAGCTATCAAACTTTGGACATCTCAACTGATGAAGCCTCTGTTTTTGGTTTTGATGTTGCCTTAGCTAAGGTTGGCCGAGATGTTTTTGTGACGTGGTTGGCAGCATCCTCTATTTCTGCACCCAAGCCAAATCAGATTCGATGGACTTTATTGAGTGATCCAACAAAAATTTCAAGGATCACGACAGAAAATTTTGGAACGCCTGGACAGTATTTGGCAACAGATGGAAAAACAATTATTTTTAACTGTCAAGAAAGATTGTGCGCTGTTGATACCAGCAAAAAAGATCTCGGCCAATCTGCAATTCGTCTAGTAATAAGTACCCAAGGCTCTGAACCTACTCAGAGCGCTTGGGTAACTGTTAATAAGGTTAAATATTTATTTGCCACTGTAAACGGCAAACTTGCTCTTCTAAAACCGTAATTACTACTTAGCGTTACGGCGCTGAATGCGAGTCTTCTTGAGAAGCTTCTTGTGCTTCTTCTTCGCCATGCGCTTGCGTCGCTTTTTAATTACGGAACCCATATGTCACGCTCTCATTTCTTATGTTCGCACTGCATGTGCGGAGGCATAGGCTACCGCGGATTTAGGGTAAAAATCGAAACAGTTTCTGTGCTCGAAGTCAGCGCCAAAACACCGAACTCCTTTGAAACAAGCAGGCTGATTACATCTTTCTGACCAATGGGACCGCTGTACGCCGCCGAGATAACACCTTTCGAGTCAAAGGTGAGCAGCAATGGTGTGGGTACTTTGGGGTTCCAGTTCAATTGTGCGATTGCAGCAGTTGAGATGAACAAAGCTTGCGTTGAGGATGCAGTCAATGCAGGACCTGTTGAGGTAAATCGATATGTCCAGGTTGGCGCAAAACTACTTGAAAACTTTGTAATGGCACTTTCTGTTTTTCCGGATGCGACTACTTCCCCGGCCAAAAGCAATGAAGATGTAGCGCTATTCCAAATTCGTTGTCCTTTTGCAACTGAACTGCGTACTGCCGATGTAACTTTTAACTCCTTTGATACCTTCATTAAGTACCCATCAGTAAGCCCGGCAACTTTTTTACCCGCGATTGTTTCTGAACTTGATCCAACAACAGTAAAAGTTCCATCGCTATGTCGAACAACCGCATCTGCTGTTGTAGTTGCAACACCTATTTGTAGCAATTTTGTGAAAGAGCCTGATGAGTCCGTGTTAACAAGAAAACCATTGTTGCCTTTTTCGTTTGCTGCAATACCAACTATGGATGAACCATTTTTATCAACCACAATTGCGGTCGGAAAAAGTGCAAAGTTCGTAGGCAAGGTGGTTGTAAAAATCAATGATCCTGCCGCATTGATCTTCCAAATTGTGACCGCTTGTAAATCACCTTGAAATACTGAAGGCGGTATAACTGCGTTATCTGGATTCAAGGCCGAAGAAGTTGGTGTTGGAGCGGGTAATTGGCTTGCAAGTGGAGTGGAACCCGCAATCCAAATATCCCCAGTTGGGTCAACAGCTGCTGCGGTTGCAATCGATACCGTTGGTAGACCTAACGAAAGATTCCACAACTCTTTTCCTGTCGCATCTACTGCGCGTGCATAGGCTTTAGAAGACTTACTTCCAAAAACTACAATTGACTTACCGCTAACAACCGCACCACTTACATCTGCTGGCGTTCCAACAGTTGAAAGCAACTGCATGGGCTTAACATCGATTTTCTTAGGTGCGGCTTGTGCAATTGGTACAAGAAATAATAGAGCCGTTACAAGTAAGGAAATGAAGCGTTTCACGCTAATTCCTGCGAACGATCGCTAGCCGCCTTCATTGCCTTAGCAACCATTGAATGAAGATCATCGGATGCAAAGGATGCCAGCGCAGCGGCAGTAGTTCCGTTGGGGCTGGTTACATTTTCGCGCAGCGTTGTTGCGCTTTTCCCTGATTCATCAAGCAATTTTGCTGCGCCAACGATTGTTTGAATTGTTAGTGTGGTTGCATCCTGATCGCTTAAACCTAGCTCTTTGGCACCTGCCACCATAGCTTCTACAAAGGCAAAGAAGTAAGCAGGTCCTGATCCACTTGTTGCAGTGACAGCATCCTGCAGATCCTCGGTAACTTCAATTACTTTGCCAGTGGCGGCTAAGAAACCCACAACAAATTGCTTTTGAGCATCTGTGACACCAGGACCCATTGATGCAGCTGCCATTCCGGCACCTACCAAAGTTGGAGTATTAGGCATGACGCGAATAACTGGATTGCTAGTTCCTAACCCTTGGGAAATCGAGGCAATCGTCTTACCGGCTGCAAAGCTGATTACCACTGCTGCTGGATTGATACTTCCCTTAATCTCGTCGAGAACACCAGCCATATCTTGTGGCTTAACAAGCAACAAGACCGTTTCGGCACTCGCGACGTTAACCGCTAACGGTGCTTGCTGAATTGAATACTTAGCAATCAACTCAGCGCTTCGATCTGCACGCTTTTCTGAAATCGTGATCAACCCTGGATTAACACCAGATGAAATCAGTGCAGAGATCAGCGCTTCGCCCATAATGCCAGCACCGATTACGCCAACTGGTGATTGCTGATTCATGTATCAAGCCTACCTGTAATGCCTGTAGGCTCTGCGACTATGTCTGAGGTAAAAGCTGGATTTGCGCGCGATTGGGTTGAATTCTTCGATCCAAATGATGCTGAAACAATTTTCAAGTGCGACCTGACGTGGTTGACCTCGTACTGGACTTGTATCTATGGCGATGGTTGCCAAGGTGTTTTCAAGAGCCAGCCGTTTTCTGGATGTTGCACAGAAGGCGCGATGTACACCGATAAGGATGATGAAGTACGTACACAAAAAGCTGCTGCTTATTTAACTCCTGACATGTGGCAGTACTACAACGAAGCTCGTCCAAAAAAGCCTGGTGGCGAATTACGAATTTCAGAAAAAGATGAAGACGGAGAACGCAAGACTCGTCGCGTTGATGAAGGTTGTATTTTCTTAAACCGTAAAGGATATGAAGCAGAAGGTTTTACTGGATCCTTTGGTTGCGTGCTACACCATGTTGCACAACGCGATGGAAAGCACTTTGCAGATACGAAGCCTGATGTATGTTGGCAATTGCCGCTGCGCCGCAGCTTTGAAACTCGCGAATATGGCGAGCGCGAATATTCAGTCACAGTTATTGGCGAGTACGAACGTCTTGCCTGGGGCGAAGGTGGAGCGGATTTTGATTGGTACTGCACAAGCAATAGTGATGCTCACGTTGGAACAGAGCCTGTCTATATTTCCAACAAGTATGAACTTCAACTTTTGATGGGCAAAGATGCGTATAGCGAACTTGAACGCCTGTGCCATGCACGAATGGAACATATCCGTGAGTCCACAGCCCGTAACCTCCCGTTATTTGTCATTCAGCACCCAGCAACTTTGGCTGCCCAGAAGAAATAGTCAGTACCTTGTCATAGGGTTACCTCATGGCCAAGGTTGAAAAAGATCCATTTCGCTGCACCGAATGCGGTTGGACATCCCAAAAATGGGTAGGCCGTTGTGGTGAATGCCAAGCATGGGGCGCTGTTGAAGAGATTGCTGCGCCTAAGAAATTGTCATTAGTTGCAGGAAATGTCACCGCTAAAGCAACACCTATTGGCGATGTAGATCTTTCTGCAGCCCATGCTCGTGCAACAGGTGTTTCAGAATTAGATCGAGTACTAGGCGGCGGATTAGTACCAGGGGCGGCGATTTTATTAGCAGGCGAACCAGGTGTTGGTAAATCAACGCTATTACTTTCAGTTGCTGCCCAATCTGCATCAAAGGGTATTCCAGCGCTATATATAAGCGGTGAAGAGTCTGCCTCCCAAGTTCGACTCCGCGCAGAGCGCATCAACGCAATTGATCCACAGTTATTTCTTGCATCTGAAACAGATCTGGGCGCAGTTATTGCCCATATTGATTCAGTTAATCCACAACTTTTAATTATTGACTCTGTGCAAACTATAGGCAGCTCTGCAGCAGATGGCGCACCAGGCGGAGTAACACAGGTTCGCGAAGTTGCAGGAGCGCTGATTCGTATCTGTAAAGATCGTGACATCACCTTGTTATTAGTTGGGCATGTTACAAAAGATGGATCTATCGCAGGTCCACGATTGCTAGAACACATCGTCGATGTTGTTTTGCAGTTTGAAGGTGAACGTCATTCGCGCTTGCGTTTAATTCGCGCAATTAAAAACCGATTCGGTGCATCCGATGAAGTTGGATGTTTTGATTTAAGTGATACAGGTATCGAATCTGTACTAGATCCAACAGGTTTGTTCACATCTCGTCACGCAGAACCAGTACCTGGAACATGTGTAACGGTGACTTTAGAAGGTCGCAGGCCGCTATTGGCAGAAATCCAAGCACTTGTGTCAGCAGGGCGTGAAAATGATTATGGAAACGCACGCCGAGTTGTTTCAGGTTTAGATTCAGCCCGAACATCTATGACTTTGGCAGTTCTAGAGCTTCGCGCGAATGTGCGGGTAGGTGGCCGCGACGTTTATACAGCAACAGTTGGTGGCATGAAAATGACCGAACCTGCTGCAGATCTAGCGTTGGCTTTAGCTGTCGCATCTGCTGCAAAAGGTCTTGCTCTGCCTTCAGATTTAGTAGCAATTGGTGAAGTTGGTTTGGCTGGTGAAATCCGCAAGGTCAGTGGCGTAAATCGCAGACTTCAGGAGGCCTACCGACTTGGTTTCAAACGCGCGTTAGTGCCAACCGGATCAGATACAAAGATCGATGGCATGGAGATCGTAGAAGTTTCCCGTCTTGATGCCGCTCTTAAACGGGTAAAAATCTCGGGCGAATGAGTTCGCTAGAAAAACCTATTCTTAACTGGTTCAAAAAGAATAAACGAGATCTACCGTGGCGCAATACAACCCCATGGGGTGTGATGGTCAGCGAATATATGTTGCAACAAACACCAGTCAACCGGGTATTACCTAAATGGAATGAGTGGATGGAGCGTTGGCCAACTCCTAAAGATTTAGCGAAGGCAACCCCTGCGGATGTGATTAAAGCGTGGGGCCGACTTGGTTATCCGCGCCGGGCATTACGACTACACGGTGCTGCACAAATTTTGGCGGAAGATTTCAATAATGAGGTGCCAGAAGATCAAGAAACTTTGCAATTATTGCCAGGAATAGGTGAATACACAGCAGCAGCTATTGCAGCTTTTGCTTTTGAACAACGTTCACTTGTTATGGATGTAAACATCCGCAGATTGTTAGTGCGTGCAATTGATGGACAAGAGCACCCAAAGCCAGCACCTACAGCGCAAGAAAAAGCACGACGACTAGCAATTCTGCCAACCAAGAATGCACATCTATGGGCCGCTGCAACAATGGAGCTAGGTGCACTTGTGTGCACATCAAAAAACCCAGCATGCGATCTGTGTCCGATTATCGGACAATGCAATTGGCGCAAAAATGGATATCCAAAGACAGAACTAGTTCGTAAATCTCAAGATTGGCATGGTACCGATCGCAAATGCCGCGGCACAATTGTTCAAGCATTGCGCGAGAATGAATCTTTAACGGAAGCTGCAATATATAAGTTGTGGCCTGAGCAATCACAGGTCGAAAAAGCATTAAAAACACTGGTTGAAGACCAGTTAATTCAAGCTCTCCCCCGTCGCCGCTATAGACTTCCGCAATGATTCGTTTCGCCACTAAAGATGATGTTCCTCGTATTCATCAGCTGATAAAAGATTTGGCGATGTATGAAAAAGCACCGCTAGAGGCTAAAGCTACGATCGAACAGATACAGCAATCTTTATTTGGAGATAATCCAATCGCTTATTGCCATGTTGCAGTAGATAACGGCCTTGTCATTGGGATCTCAATCTGGTTTCTCAACTACTCAACTTGGATTGGTAAACCTGGCATTTACCTAGAAGACCTTTACGTCGATCCCGCATACCGCGGCAAAGGATACGGTTTAGCTTTTCTCAAAGAGCTCGGCAGGATATGTGTTGAGCGAGATTACGAAAGATTGCAATGGTGGGTCCTGGATTGGAACCAACCAAGCATCGACTTCTACAAATCCTTAGGCGCAGTGCCCATGGATGAGTGGACTGTGTATCGAGTAACTGGAGAAGCGCTTAAAAAACTTGGAAGTTAATTAAACAGTTGGTGCTTCTGCAAGATCTTCAGGAGTGTCAGGTGTTGCAACCTTTGGTGCTCCTTTAAATGTAAAGACCGCCTCGGCACCTTCACCTTCAACATCCACAACGATGATCTCGCCAGCCTTTAGCTCACCAAACAAGATTCGTTCAGACAATGAGTCTTCGATCTCGCGCTGGATTACACGGCGCAATGGACGCGCACCAAGCAATGGATCGTAACCTCGCTCTGCAAGCAGATCCTTAGCGGCAGGTGTTAACTCGATACCCATGTCTTTTGCTTGCAAACGATCATCAAGGTTTTTCAACATCAAGTCAACGATCTGAATGATTTGTGGCTTGGTCAACTGGTGGAAGACGATGATGTCATCGATTCGATTGAGGAACTCAGGGCGGAAGTGAGTCTTTAGCTCATCACTTACCTTGCCCTTCATGCGCTCGTAATTTGTTAGATCATCATCGCTGTTAGCAAAGCCCAGCCCGAGTGACTTAGAGATGTCACGGGTACCAAGGTTTGTTGTCATGATGATGACGGTGTTCTTGAAGTCAACAGTGCGACCTTGTGAATCTGTTAGGCGACCATCTTCTAGCACCTGAAGAAGTGAGTTGAAGATATCTGGGTGCGCCTTTTCGATTTCATCAAATAACACAACAGAAAATGGTCTGCGGCGAACCTTTTCAGTTAGCTGTCCACCTTCGTCATAACCGACATATCCTGGAGGTGCACCGAACAAACGTGACGCGGTGTGACGCTCTGAGTATTCAGACATATCTAGTTGAATCAACGCATCTTGATCACCAAACAAGAATGATGCAAGTGTGCGAGAAAGTTCCGTTTTACCAACACCTGATGGGCCAGCAAAGATAAATGATCCGCCTGGACGACGTGGATCCTTTAGACCTGCGCGGGTACGACGGATCGCTTGTGACAACGCTTTGATCGCTTGGTCTTGTCCGATAACACGATTGTGAAGTTCATCTTCCATGCGAAGCAGACGAGCTGTCTCTTCTTCTGTCAGCTTGAAGACTGGAATTCCGGTTGATGCAGATAGCACCTGAGCAATAAGTTCTTCATCAACTTCGGTGACCTTGTCTAGATCAGTTGCCTTCCAATTCTTTTCAGCTTCTGTCTTTTCGCCAATCAATGTCTTTTCCTGATCGCGAAGAGTTGCAGCAAGTTCAAAATCTTGTCCATCAATTGCTGATTCTTTCGCCTTGCGAGCATTTGCAATCTTTTCATCAAATTCACGAAGCTCTGCTGGAGCAGTCATTCGCTTGATACGAAGACGTGAACCTGCTTCATCAATGAGATCGATCGCCTTGTCTGGTAAGAAACGATCTGAAACATAACGATCTGCAAGGTTTGCTGCAGCCGCTAGTGCACCATCTGTAATTGATACACGGTGGTGGGTTTCATAACGATCGCGAAGCCCCTTCAAAATCTCAATTGTGTGGGCCACAGAAGGCTCTTTTACCTGGATTGGTTGGAAGCGGCGCTCTAGGGCTGCGTCCTTTTCAACATGCTTGCGGTACTCATCAAGAGTTGTTGCACCAATTGTCTGTAGCTCACCGCGTGCAAGCATTGGCTTCAAGATACTTGCAGCATCGATGGCACCTTCTGCAGCTCCCGCGCCAACAAGTGTGTGAATCTCATCGATAAACAAAATAATGTCGCCGCGAGTTTTGATCTCTTTAAGAACCTTCTTCAAGCGCTCTTCAAAATCTCCACGGTAGCGAGAACCAGCAACGAGTGCACCTAAATCAAGTGAGTACAGCTGCTTATCTTTTAATGTTTCTGGAACATCATTTTTGTAAATTGCTTGGGCAAGGCCTTCAACAACTGCAGTCTTACCAACACCTGGTTCACCGATAAGAACAGGGTTGTTCTTTGTGCGACGTGAAAGAACCTGCATAACGCGTTCGATTTCATTCTCGCGACCTATAACTGGATCGAGCTTTCCTTCGCGGGCAGCTTGTGTCAGGTTTCGACCAAATTGATCAAGTACCAAAGATGTAGATGGCGTTCCTTCTGCTGGTCCACCAGTTTGTACAGCTTCTTTTCCTTGGTATCCAGAAAGAAGTTGAATAACTTGTTGGCGAACACGGTTGAGATCTGCGCCCAGCTTTACTAAGACTTGAGCTGCAACACCTTCACCTTCGCGGATCAGGCCAAGAAGAATATGTTCAGTACCGATGTAGTTGTGACCTAACTGCAACGCTTCACGAAGTGAAAGTTCTAGAACCTTCTTCGCTCGCGGAGTAAAAGGAATGTGTCCACTTGGTGCTTGCTGACCTTGTCCGATGATCTCTTCAACTTGTGCGCGTACCGCTTCAAGTGAGATGCCCAAAGATTCAAGACCTTTTGCTGCAACTCCTTCACCTTCGTGAATCAGACCCAAAAGGATGTGCTCGGTGCCGATGTAATTGTGATTGAGCATGCGTGCTTCTTCTTGGGCCAGTACGACAACACGACGGGCTCGATCGGTAAAGCGCTCAAACATGGGCAATGCTCCTTTGGGTTGATCTTTCATTAAGCCTAATACCTGCGGGGCCAGGCTCGCGAGGTGGATTTGCTCTGCCTTTTATAACCCCAAATGTGGCGGGGTTATGCCCGAAAATGGACTAAATCTAGGTGGTTACAGAATCTTGAGCATTCGGGTATTTCCCAGGGTATTGGGCTTCACCGACTCAAGATCTAGGAACTCAGCCACACCTGCGTCGTAGGAGCGCAGAAGCTCGGCATAGATTTCTGGGTTAACCGGGGTACCTTCAATTTCTTCAAAGCCATGTCGACCAAAAAACTCTGTTTCAAAGGTTAAACAAAAGATCCGCTGAACGCCAATGTTTTGCGCGCGCTCAATAATTGCATCAAGAATCTGATGACCAACACCTTTTCCACGCATTTTTTCTGACACTGCAACAGTACGAACTTCTGCGAGGTCTTCCCACAAAATGTGCAGTGCTCCGCAGCCAACAACTTCATCGCCTTCAACCGCAACTGTGAACTCTTGAACACTTTCATACAAAGTTACAGTTTCTTTTGTTAGTAAGCGACCTTGAGGCGCATAAGAATCAATTAATTGGCGAATACCCTTAATGTCAGTCGTGCGTGCTGGACGTATCTGCATCTATTAATCAATTTCTGGCTTAACAAGGGGGAATAAAATAGTTTCACGAATACCAAGTCCAGTAAGTGCCATTAGTAAACGATCAACACCCATTCCCATTCCACCTGTTGGAGGCATCGCAAACTCCATTGCACGCAAGAAATCTTCATCAACTTGCATGGCTTCCAAATCGCCCTTTGAACCTAGAGTTGCTTGCTCAACTAATCTTTCTCGCTGAACAACAGGATCAATTAACTCAGAGTAGCCGGTTGCTAGTTCAAATCCATCAATGTATAAATCCCATTTTTCGGCAACACCTGGTAAGTCGCGGTGTGCACGAACAAGTGGTGATGTATCAACAGGAAAGCCCATTACAAATGTTGGTTCAACTAATTCATAACGTGCAACATGTTCGAAGATTTCTTCAGCTAATTTTCCTGTAATCCATTTCGGATCAATTTTCATGCCAAGCTTTTCAGCAATCTTCTTTAACTCTGCCATCGGGGTTAGCGCTGTAACTGTTTCACCCACCCCATTAGAAATAGCGTCATATAAGGAGATTTGCTTCCACTGTCCACCAAGATCTGCTTGTCGTCCATCATGATGAGTAACAACATGTGAACCAGCAACCGCCATCGCTGCATTTTGAACCAAGCTACGCGTCAGATCAGCGATAGACATCCAATCGCCATAGGCCATATAGCTCTCGATCATTGCAAACTCTGGGGAATGTGAAGAATCAGCACCTTCATTGCGGAAGTTGCGATTGATTTCAAATACTCGTTCTATTCCGCCGACAACACATCGCTTCAAAAATAGTTCCGGTGCAATACGCAAGTACAAATCCATGTCATACGCATTTGAGAATGATTTAAATGGCCGTGCTGCGGCTCCACCGTGCATCACTTGGAGCATCGGGGTTTCTACTTCGACAAAGTTTGCTGCATCAAATGTCTCTCGCAAAGACTTCATTACTGCAGGACGCAAACGTGCATTGCTGCGTGCTTCTGGGCGAACAATTAGATCTACGTAACGCATTCGCACGCGAGTCTCTTCAGACATTGGTTTATGATCATTTGGTAATGGACGTAGAGATTTTGCTGCCAATGTCCATGAATTCGCCAAGATAGAGAGTTCACCACGCTTTGATGTGATGATTTCACCGGTAATAGAAACAATGTCACCTAAATCAATATCTGATTTCCAGGAATCAAGAACTTCTTGTCCAACCTTGTCCAAAGACAACATCGCCTGGAGTTCTGTTCCATCTCCTTCGCGCAACGTTGCAAAACATAATTTTCCAGTATCGCGCTTAAAAATAATACGACCAGTAAGTGATTCAATATCACCGGTAGCGACATCAATTTCGAGACCAACATACTTTTCGCGGATTTCATTTAAAGTTTTGGTCCGCGGAACTGAGACTGGATAAGGCTCGATGCTGCGCTCTAATAATGAGGCACGCTTTTCACGACGAATCCGCAACTGCTCAGGCAGATCCTCTTCAACGTGGTTAGCGTTTGTAGGTGAATTCTCTGTACTCATAGGTTGCGAAGTCTACCGAGTTAGGCATTTCGCTCGTGAATCAGACGAAGGCCGATCAGGGTTAAATCAGGCTCATAATGGTCGATAGTTTCGGAAACTCCGATGATGAGTGGGGCTAATCCGCCTGTTGCAATAACTGTTGGTTTTTCAGAATATGAATCTAAAAGCTCAGCGGTGATTCGATCTACCAACCCATCAACTTGGCCCGCAAATCCATAGATCGTTCCGGATTGAAGCGCTTCAACAGTGTTCTTTCCAATTACATTTTTAGGCCGAATCAATTCCACTTTGCGCAACTGTGCTGCCCGAGCCGCTAGCGCATCCACAGAGATTTCAATTCCGGGGGCAAGAGCTCCACCTAAAAACTCACCTTTTGGTGAAACAACATCTAAGTTTGTTGAAGTTCCAAAATCTACAACGATTGCAGGACCGCCATACAAAGTATGCGCAGCCAAAGTGTTAACAATTCGATCTGCACCAATTTCCTTAGGGTTATCAACCAAAAGCGGTACACCTGTTTTGATTCCAGGTTCGACAATTGTTACCCGAACATCTGCAAAGTAATCAGCAATCATTGTGCGAATTTCACGCAAAGTTGCCGGAACTGTTGAGCAAATTGATAGCCCAGTTACTTGGTAATCTTCTATTAGAGCCCGATATTGCAACCATAACTCGTCGGCGGTGCTTCGAGGATCGGTTTTTACTCTCCACGAGCGAACCATTTCTTGTTTATCAAAAATTCCAAGTACGGTGTTGGTATTTCCCACATCGACAGTTAATAACATTGTTATCTCCCAACCATAGGCATGTTGTCTAGTAAGCGAACACCTTCAACCCAACCGGCAATTATCGCTCGGCGATTTTCTGTACTTTCGGTGGCAGCCGTGAAATCTTTTTCATCGATTATTGTCGCGTAATCTTTGGTAAATCCTGGTTCAGTCGAAAGGGTTGTATCTAGGATCTCTTGGGCAATTTCAACTGTTGGGGCTAACTTTGCAGCTGTCAAAGCCCGTTGAATTACAAGTGCTGCGCTACGTCCAGACTCGCTCAGCCGAACGTTGCGCGAAGACATAGCCAATCCATCAAACTCACGCACTGTTGGAACGCCAATGATTTCAACTTTGCTTTTCATCGCCTTAACAATTGTTAGCTGCTGAAAATCTTTTTCACCAAAAATCGCTTTGTCAGGCTTTGCAATTGCAAACAAGCGGTCTACGACCGTGACAACACCATCAAAATGGCCTGGTCGTGATGCACCTTCGTAAAGATTGCCCAATGGTCCTGCACTACTAGATTTAAAACCTTCGGGGTATAAATCTTCGTACTCAGGAAACCAAACTTCGGTTGCACCTGCAATTGTTGCAACTTCGATATCGCGCTGTGGGGTACGAGGATACTTTTCTAGATCTTCGGCATTTTCAAACTGCAATGGATTCACAAAGATGCTGACGATGACATCTTTATCTAACATCCGAGCACGCTTAATTAACGCTTGGTGACCTTTATGCAATGCGCCCATTGTTGGCACTAATACAGTCATTTCGGTGGCTCCAGTCCTTTCGGGGTACCGGGCAAGATGTTGCACAGTTTACCTCTAAGTTGGCAATTGCTCCAAAAGATCTTTGATCGAACCATGCGTAAGAAGTATTGCATCAGGCTCAATTTCAAACCAAGGCTGCAAAACAAATGCTCGCTCATGCGCACGTGGATGCGGCAACTGTAATTCATCTGCACCGCTCAAAATCCCACCGTATTGAATAAGGTCTAAATCAATTGTTCTGGGACCCCAATGTTCAATTCTTTCCCGACCCAGACTCTTTTCAATTCCATGAAGCAAACTTAGTAGTTCCAAGGCAGGTAGCTCACTATCAATTATGCACACTGCATTGAGGTAATCGGGTTGTTCTGGACCACCAACTGGGGCCGTTGTGTAGTAAGTAGAAACTTTCTCAACATCTGTTGCCTCGCGCAGTAAAGCAATCGCTAAATCTAAGTTTTCTTTTGGATTACCAAGGTTCGCACCAAGTGCGATCACAGCTTTCATCGTGCTCTAGTTACAACAACAGCAATATCTTTAAGCTGTGCAGCCACCGGAGCTTGAGGCTTGTGCACAGTAACGCTTACAGTTGTTACCCTTTTGTGTTGATCAAGGACACGTTCTGCGATTCGGCCTGCTAACTTTTCTATTAAGTTAACAGGATTACTCGTAATCTCTTCAACAACTAAATTTGTAATTTCCGCATAATTTACAGTGTCATCAATTGCATCTGATTGAGATGCATTGGTTAGATCGACATGCAGTGTTAGATCTACAAAGAAATCTTGCCCATCTCTGCGCTCATGATCGAATAAACCGTGATACCCAAATCCATGGATACCCGTTAGAACAATTTGATCGCTCATGCTTTAAGCGCTTCTTTGTGTGGTTTCACACTATGAACTCTAACCGCCCAGATGCCTGAAGTAGCAAGACGCTTAGTTAAATCAATTGTTGCTTGCTCACGTTCATCTGGTGTTTGGCCACCTAAGAATCGCTTGCGTGAACCACCAACCAATACCGGAAATCCGAGTTCCACAAATCGATCAATTGCATCGATGATCGCCCAATTGTGCTCGGCGTCTTTGGCAAAACCTAAACCTGGATCAATTATCAAATGTGAACGGTCGATTCCGGCGGTCAGAGCAGCGTCGATGCGATCTCGTAGCTCTGAAATAACTTCGGTAACGACATCACTATAAATAGCCTTGGTATTCATATCTTTTGAATGTCCGCGCCAATGCATAGCGATATATGGAACCTTTAGCTCCGAAACAGTTGTAAGCATGTGTGGATCGGCTAAACCACCACTGACATCATTTACGATCTCAGCCCCAGCTTTGATTGCAGCGTTGGCGGTACTAGCTCGCATTGTGTCGATGCTGATTTTTGCCCCGTGTCGTGCAAGCTCTGTGATAACCGGAATTGTGCGTGCTATTTCTTCTTCTTCACTCACGCGATCTGCGCCTGGCCTTGTTGATTCGCCACCGACATCGATGATGTCAACCCCTTCAGCAATCATCTCTAAACCTCGTGCAACGGCTGCGTCAAAATCATTGTGTCTTCCGCCATCGGCAAAAGAATCAGGAGTCACATTCAAGATACCCATGATCAACATGGATGTTACGCCTTTGTGATTAAGGAAATTGCTTCTGCGCGAGTTGCTGGATTTGTTAATGCTCCACGCACCGCTGATGTTGTTGTTCGAGCATGGGATTTCTTAACGCCGCGCATTGACATACACAAGTGTTCACAATCGATAATCACAATTACTCCGAGCGGATCCAAGATTTTTACCATCGCATCTGCGATCTGTGTAGTCAAACGTTCCTGAACTTGCGGACGCTTTGAATACAAATCTACTAAGCGAGCCAACTTTGATAATCCTGTGATTTTGCCACGTGGGATGTAACCAATGTGTGCAACGCCATGAAATGGTGTTAGGTGGTGTTCGCAATGAGAAAAGACTTCAATATCTCTAACGATAACTAACTCTTCATGTCCAATATCAAATGTTGTTGTTAAAACATCTTCTGGAGATTGCCACAGCCCTTCAAAGTTTTCCTTCATTGCTCGTGCAACCCGAGCAGGAGTGTCCTTTAAACCTTCGCGATCGGGATCTTCCCCGAGGGCTAAAAGCAGCTCGCGAACAGCTTTTTCGGCACGTTCTTGATCATAGGAACCAGATGCGCGCCCATCACTGACAGTTATCTTATTTACCGTCACTTGCAGCCTTCTTGCGTCGAGTTGGCTTCTTTGGTTCGGCAAGTGTTTCAACAACTGCGCGTTCTGGAACATCTACTGGAGGTTGTTCTGACGGAATTCGTGTTGCTGATCCGGTCCAAGCAGGACGCTTTGTAACTAACTTAACCTTTTTGAAGATTACTGCGATTTCATCTTTATTTAAAGTTTCCTTCTCAAGAAGTTCTATAACCATTTCATCAAGGATCTTGCGGTTAGCAACCAAAATATCAAACGCCTCTTGATGAGCATTTTCAATAAGAATGCGAATTTCGCGATCGACAACACCGGCAATGCTCTCGCTGTAATCGCGTTGATGTCCATAATCACGGCCCATAAATGGTTCGGAAGATCCGCCACCAAGTTTGATTGCACCGATTGCCTCAGTCATTCCGTACTGAGTCACCATGGCGCGCGCAAGCTCAGTTGCTTTTTCAATGTCATTTGATGCACCTGTTGATGGATCGTGGAAAATTAGTTCTTCCGCTGCTCGGCCACCTAGTGAATACGCCAATTGATCAAGCAATTGATTGCGAGTGGTCGAATACTTGTCTTCATCAGGCAAAACCATGGTGTATCCCAGTGCTCGACCTCTAGGCATGATCGTCACCTTATGTACTGGGTCAGTATGTGGAAGTGCATGTGCAACTAATGCGTGACCGGCTTCGTGATAAGCAGTAACTCGGCGCTCCTCATCACTCATTAAGCGAGACTTTCTTTGTGGCCCTGCCATCACGCGATCGATCGCTTCATCAAGTTCTGGATTTCCAATAACTGATTTATTTTCGCGAGCAGATAAGAGTGCCGCCTCATTAAGAACATTAGCTAAATCGGCACCAGTGAAACCAGGTGTACGACGTGCGTAATCAACTAGTTTTACCTCATTGCTTAATGGCTTGCCCTTGGCATGAACTAGCAAGATCGCCTCACGGCCCTTGAGGTCTGGACGATCAACAGCAATCTGGCGATCAAAACGACCAGGCCGAAGCAAAGCAGGATCCAAAACATCTGGGCGATTAGTAGCTGCAATCAAAATTACCTTTGAATTTTCTTCAAAGCCATCCATCTCAACTAGCAACTGATTGAGAGTTTGTTCGCGCTCATCATGTCCGCCACCCATACCTGCGCCGCGTTGGCGACCAACCGCATCAATTTCATCGATAAAAACAATTGCGGGCGAATTTGCTTTTGCTTGATTGAACAAGTCGCGTACGCGCGCCGCACCAACACCAACAAACATTTCGACAAAGTCAGAACCTGAAATCGAATAAAAAGGAACTCCTGCTTCACCGGCAACAGCACGAGCTAATAGTGTCTTTCCTGTTCCTGGAGGGCCAAATAACAAAACACCCTTTGGAATCTTTGCCCCAAGTGGTGCGTATTTTTCAGGTTTAGCTAAGAAATCCTTAATCTCATCTAGTTCAGCAAGCGCCTCATCGGCACCTGCAACATCCTTAAAAGTTGTCTTGGGAACATCGTTGTCCTGCAATTTGGCGCGGGATTTTCCAAATTGGAAAACCTTGTTTCCCCCTTGTGACTGGCTCATGAACCAGAAGAACAAGAATCCAATTAGTAAGAAGGGAACAATTGAAAACAAGAAAGAAACCAGCAGCGATTGTGACGGAACCTTTACATTCCAACCTTTAGCAGGCGGATTAGCGGTCAATGCATCTACGAGCGTCGGCTCTTGCCGAGCAACATAAAACGATTCGACTTTTGAGTCACCCTTAATTGTGTAGCCAGGGGTAAGTATTAGCCGAATTTTCTGATCTTTATCTACCAATTCAGCCGATAAAACCTTTGATTGAGTAATCGCATCAATAGCCTGTGAAGTTTCAATTTGTGTGTACTTATTTCCTGCAGATGTGATCTGACCAAAAACAGTTACCGCAAAGATTGCAACAACGATCCAGAAAAGCGGCCCACGAAAAATTTTCTGCGAATTTGTTGCAGGTTTTTTTGGTGAATTCTTACCTGCAAAACTCTTCTTCAATGGTTTCTTTGGCTTTTGTGCTTGTGACATATGTGGGGATTCTCGTTTCTAAGTTTTATTCGTACATGTGCTTGGCAAGCACAGCAATAAATGGAAGGTTGCGATACTTCTCGTCAAAATCAAGACCATAACCAATGACGAAATCTTTAGGGATATCAAAACCAACATACTTAACATTGACCTCTACTTTTGCTGCCTCTGGCTTGCGCAAGATTGAAAGAATTTCGACTGAACCAACTCCACGGGATTCAAGGTTTGCTTTGAGCCAAGAAAGAGTTAATCCTGAATCAACAATGTCTTCGACGATTAAAACATTACGACCAGTAATGTCACGATCTAAATCTTTTAGAATTCGAACAACTCCGCTGGATTTCGTTCCGGAACCATATGAAGAAACCGCCATCCAATCCATATCAATATGGCGCTGTAATGCACGTGAAAGATCGGCCACAGCCATGACAGCACCTTTTAGTACGCCCACAAGAAGAAGATCTTTACCTTCGTAATCTTTATCAACCTGCGCCGCAAGCTCTTTGATGCGCGCTTGCAACTGTTCTTCGGTAACGATTACACGTTCGATATCGCCCTTGACTGCTTCTAAATCCACGGTTCTCCCTATGGTCGGTGCGGTGAGAGCGAAAGTCTGCCCGAAATTCGTTCAACCTTCACACCGCCGGGAAGATTGAGCGCGCTTTGGCCCCTCCACGCTGAAATTAGGGCCTCGACCGCCCCAACATGCTCGGCTGAGACCGATCCTGATGGAGCACCAGCCGCGTAGATGGCTGCCCTCAGAATTCGAGTTCGAATTGCCCTCGGCAAAGTTTCTAAGTGAGCACAATCTAAATCGTGGAGCTCAAGATGTAACTCTTCTCGTTTTGCCCAGTGATCAAGTGCATCAGCATCATCTCGCAGTAAGTGAGAACTTCGTGAAAGTGCATCTGTGATGCCAGGACCAATTGTTTTTTCCAAGGTCGGAATTGCTTGAGTGCGAACACGAACGCGTGCAAATTGTTCATCCTGATTGTGAGGATCAACCCAAAAATCTAGATTAAGTTCATTGCAAAACTCTTCAGTTTGGAGTCGAGTGATTTCAAGAAGTGGGCGAACATAAACTCCGTTGTGGTGTGCCATTCCTGAAAGTGAACGGGTGCCAGATCCACGAGCAAGCCCTAACAGAACTGTTTCTGCTTGATCATCCTTTGTGTGACCTAGAAAAACTGCGCTGGCATTTTCTTCCTGTGCCGCTTGTGACAAAGCTTCATACCTGGCCTTCCGAGCTGATGCTTCTAAACCTTCTTTGATATCCACTGATACTTTTTTCACTACGCAAGACATACTAAATTTTGAAAGTTGGTCTACGACTTTTTGTGCTTGTTCCGAAGATTTTGCTTGAAGTTGATGATCAACTGTCACGCCCAATACATTAATTGCAAGTTTTTTTGCCTCGAGTGAAAGTGCGTATGCAAGTGCCAGTGAGTCAGCACCACCAGAAACCGCAACAAGAACTTTGTCTCCGGCTTCGTATTTTTCCAGCCATGCTTGAACCGCGTTTCGAACTGCAGGAACCGCGGTAGTCATAGGACAAGAGTAGTGCTGGTTTAGACGCGACCACCAAATGGCATCAGGCCCTTGATGCTGTAAATATTTGAGTACAAAAGCCCACGACCCTTTGAATTCGCCTCCCACATCATTCCGTTTCCTGCATAGATGGTGATGTGGTGAATAGTCGAAATAGTTCCCTTGTATGAATAGAACAATAAATCGCCAGGGACTAGCTCCTTGAGAGAAACATGCTGGGTATAGCCAGAATATAAAGCTGAGTTGAGACGATCCCAGTTTGGCCAACCTAGTCCAGCAGATTTATAAGCGGCATAAACAAGACCAGAACAATCAAATGAATTTGGTCCTTGTGATCCCCAAACATATGGCTTACGTGCAAGCACCTGTGTCTTTGCAAAGGCGACAGCTTTGTCTCTTTGTGCCTGCGTTGTTCGTGATGAGGAACGACCTTTGAAGCCAAGATCGGGCCAGACGCTTTTCTGACCTCCGGTTTGGGCCGCAGTGTTTGCTTGGCTTTCTTCAAGTAAGGCAAGTTGCCTCTGTTGCTCAAGAGTTGTTCGAACTTTTCGAGCATTCATCAATTCTTTCATCAACTTATCTTGAACAGCTTGCAGCTTTGCAACTTCTTTCGCTTGTTCTGCTTTTGCATCATCTGCGATTTTTTTCGTTGCAGCTACTTTATCTGTCGCAACCTGTTGAGCCACTTTGGCGGCATCTGCTGCCGCTTTTGCTACACGAGCAGCAGCTTCTGCTTCTTTAAATCGTGCTAAAGCCACAGAATTTTGAGCACCTAATGTACTAAGTGCCGAAAGTTGATCAATTAAATCCTGCGGGCCATTGGCACTTAGTAAGGACTGAATGTCACTCATGCTGCCGCCCATGATGTAGGCATTGGATGCCAATCGTCCAATTGTCTTGTGAGCCTCAAATACTGCCGCTGCCGTTTCTGCCGCATGTTTTGCAGCAGCATTTGCGAGTGAAGTAGCTACCGCTAACTCTGCTTGTGCTTTTTTATATACAACAGCCGCTGCATTTGCCTTTGCAGTTAAGGTCCGAAGGCTTTGGTTTGCCGCAGCTAACTTTTTAGCTTGTGCATCAGCAATTTTTTTCTTGTCTGCTTCAACTTTTTTTGCTGCCTCAATTTCGGCCAAGGTTGGCTTAGGGGCCGCAACAGCTGAAACTGACGAAATCGACAGCCCCAGAATCACGGCAAGTGAGATCGCCCTAAACTTTTTCACTTGAAACCTTTCGAAAGGGAAGAGTTCAAGAATAAATGCCGAACCTTAGAAAAGAGGGTTTTTAGGTGAGAGTGTCCTTAATTAGCTACATCACGACGAACAAAGAGTATGGATGCGATTAATGCTCCAATGGCAACATACATACCCCCGACGCCCAATGCATGTTTGTAACTCACATCAATAGCACCACCGGTTGCGATAGTTGATAGTTGGGCACCCGGGAGCCAGTTTTGAAGTGAATTTTTGACCGCAATTAAGAGATTTTCAACAATTAGTAGCCATAAGACACCAAATGAAATCGCGCTTATTGGAGACCGTAAAAGAAGTCCCAAAATCATTCCTACGATGCCAAAGGCAAAAACGGAAATCGAGACATTTATAAAAGTAGTAAAGATTGCATTTAGTCCATCTGAAGTAAACCAAAGCTCCGTATTTACCTCTGCACCTGGTGCCAGAAAATAAGAGAGAGCAATACTGACTACAGCAGCAATAGTGATCATCACCAATGCAAATAACATCATGGAAATCAACTTGCCGATCAAAATTTTCAGCCGGCCAGGCTCACGGATTAACAAGTTACGTAAGGTTCCGTAGGTATATTCCTGAGCAGTTTGCGCAGCGAAAACACACAAAGCAATAATTCCTAAAAATCCCCCAACTGAGGCAAAGCTATTTACAGACCCACTTGCTAATCCCAGAACTTCGCGACTAATTGTTCGACCTCGATCACCGTTTCCTTGAGGTGAATCAATCATGAGATAAACAAAAGAGGTAATTAAGCCAGTGAAAAATAAGGCCGAGCCCATAGTTCCAAGAAACAAAGTCGGGCGACGCAATTTACGTAGTTCGGCATTTACGACATTAAACATTACTTGTCTCCCGTCATTTCAAAGAAAGTTTCTTCTAGATTTGGCAGCTGTGGAGCAAGTTGGGCCAAGGTAATTCCTGCATCAAAAGCAGCTTTATTGAGTACAGGCGCCCAATCCATCTCAGCTAATACATGAACAGAGTCATTTCGAATTACAGCGTGATGCCCCGCGGCTTCTGCTATCTCCACGATTTTCTGCAAATCAGAGTGTTGCAGTGACTTAGCAATTATTGTTGGCTGTTGTTGGGCCATTAAATCACCAATTGGACCGGCAAAAACAATTTCACCTTTGCGAAGCATCACTATGTAATCGCTAATAATTTCTAATTCAGATAACAGGTGTGAAGATACAAAAACGGTGGTTCCTTCATTTGCAAGGTCACGAAGCAGTGCACGAACTTCTTGGATTCCTTCTGGATCTAACCCATTTGTTGGTTCGTCCAGCATGAGCAATTTAGGTTCAGGCAATAAAGCAGCAGCAATTCCTAACCGCTGTTTCATTCCCAGTGAATAGGTTTTGTATTTTGACTTGCCGCGATCTCCAAGGCCAACTTTTTCTAGCAATTGCTGAACTCGCTCAGTTGGAAATCCCCCAAGCTTTGCCAAGACCATTAAGTTTTCATAGCCAGAAAGTGCCGGATAAAAAGCAGGACCTTCGATCATTGCGCCAACGCTGCTCAAGTACTTTTCTGGGTGCTCTATTGGTTCGCCCAAAATATGGCCTTGCCCAGTTGTTGGAGTTATAAGACCGAGCAACATTCGCATCGTTGTCGTCTTGCCCGAGCCATTGGGACCTACGAAGCCACATACGGTTCCAAGAGGGACTTCAAAGTTGATATGAGAGACCGCTAAGCGATCATCGTATTTTTTAGACAGATCTGAGACTGAAATTGCAGTGTTGGACATGCCCCTAACTCTGTCACAATTAACCCATGAGTAAACGACCTTGGGGCTACCAACCTCGTAAGGATTCGCTGGGACCTGACTGGGAATTACATCCTCAGACACATTCCGTGCGCGCTGGTCTTGCTCGCTCTGGATTCGGTGAAACTTCCGAAGCTCTATATCTCAACAGCGGATTCACTTATACATCTGCTGAAGAGGCTTTTGATTCATTCACCGAAGAAAAAGATCATTACCTGTACAGCCGCTTCCACAACCCAACGATTGCTATGTTTGAAAATCGTTTAGCAGCAATTGAAGGCGCTGAAATGTGTGTCGCAACCGGCTCTGGAATGTCTGCGATGTTTGCATCTCTTGCATGCATCGTTGAACAAGGTGATCATGTTGTTGCATCTGCTGCCATGTTTTCTTCTTGTCATGTTGTTATCACTGAATTTTTACCTAAATGGGGCGTAACTTACGAATTAGTAAAAGGTACTGATCCAGAAGTTTGGGCAAAAGCATTAAGCAAGCCGACAAAAGCTGTGTTCATCGAGACTCCAAGTAATCCATTATTGGAAATAGTTGATATCAAAATGGTTAGCGACCTTGCACATAAAGTTGGTGCCACGGTAATTGTTGATAATGTTATGGCTTCTCCAGTTTTACAAAAGCCGATACAACTTGGAGCAGATGTTGTTATGTATTCAGCAACTAAACACATTGACGGTCAAGGCCGCGTGTTAGCCGGAGCATTGCTTGGCTCGGCTTCTTATATTCAAGAAAAGCTACTTCCATTTGTTCGACACACAGGACCTGCGCTCAGTCCATTTAATGCCTGGGTTCTTGTTAAATCACTGGAGACCATGCACATGCGTGTTGAGAGCATGGTTTCAAATGCTCAAGCTGTGGCTGAATTCCTTGAAAATCAGCCTGCCATTAAGTCTGTTCGCTACCCCGGATTAAAGTCTCACCCAAGTCACACGCTTGCCATGAAGCAGATGAGTAATGGTGGCGGAACGACAATTGGAATTGAATTTAAAGGTTCACAAGAAGGAGTATTTGCCTTTATGAACAAGCTTCGTGTGATCGATATTTCAAATAACTTGGGTGATAGCAAAACATTGATTACTCACCCATCATCAACAACACATCGCCGATTAGCACCCGAAGTTCAGGCAGAGATGGGTATTACTCCTTCGGTCCTAAGACTTTCAGTTGGATTAGAACACTCCACTGACTTGATCAAAGATTTAGAGCAAGCCTTAGCTAAGTAGTTGAGCAACGACAAGCAATACTGATAGCAAACTTAAGTAAGTAATTGACCACTGAAATATCTTCCCTGCGACTTTTCCGTAATCTGCTGAATTCTCTTTGAGTCCAATTAATTGATAAGCAAAAACAAGACCTAGCACAATTGTTACAATCATTGACCATGTTGGTAATTGGGTTGAATCAATTAACCACACTGACGAAAGAATCATCAATATTGTATAAAGCCACATCTGACTAAGCACACGACTTTTTGTTGCAACGACCGGCAGCATTGGTGTTCCAGCGGCTGCATAATCATCTTTGTACTTAATTGCTAGTGCCCAAAAATGTGGTGGGGTCCAAAAGAAAATCACAAAGAAAAAAGCCCACGGGGTCATTGATAAGGAGTTTGTAACCGCCGCCCAACCGATTAATACCGGCATACAACCTGCAGCTCCACCCCAAACAATATTTTGCGATGTTCGTTGCTTTAGCGCGATTGTATAAACAACAACATAGAAAACAATGGCAATCAGAGCTAACAACGTTGCAAGTGCCGTTGTATAGATCCAAAAAAGAACAAGTGACAAAATTCCAATTAATGTTGCAAAGGCAGCTGCATTTGTTTTTGAAATCAAGCCAGTCACTATTGGGCGCTTAGCTGTCCGCGCCATTAATTTATCGAGGTCACTTTCAACCACCATGTTGAATGCGTTTGCACTGCCCGCAGCTAAGGTTCCGGCAACGATAGTAATTATTGTTAATCCAAAACTAGGTAAACCTTTTGCCGCCAACACCATGGCTGGCAATGTGGAAACCAGCAGTAACTCCACGACCCTCAATTTCATAAGGTCTAGGTACCCACGCACGGTTTTGTTCACTTGCCAAGATTACTCAGCGATTTAAACTGTGCATCACAGTCGCCTCACAGGGAAAATAGTTACCTTGATCTCAACGAAGGGATTTCCATGACTCAGAACAACAAACCCGAATGGTTTAAGATCGTTGAAGCAGATGGTCCTGCAGCGCCGGTAAAAGCATCAAAAACCTTGCCGATTGCTGCATTCATGGTCACTGCCTTAATCCTTGGAGTTGGCACTCTTGTCGGACAGGTGGAAACAGAATCACCTGCTAGCGCAACACAAGAAAATGTAATCACTACAGCCCCAATCAAATCAGCGGCAGCCTCTCCTGTACCACCGGTGGTTGCTGCTCCAACATCTCATCTGGCTAATCCTTCTATTGCAACGCTTCCAACAAATGGTGATGATGAGCACGAAGAAGAAGATGACGACTAACTAGTACAGTTAGAGAATGCGCAAGCGCTTTCTCACATTAATTCTCATAACCTCGCTCTGTGCTAGAGCAATACCGGCGCAGGGCGAAGTTGTTCCACCTGAATCAAAGATGAAATTAATCAAAACTATCAATGGAGCCATTTCTCCCAAATCAGTGAGATCTTCTGGTGATGGTGTTGTAAGTGCGCACAACATGATGTATCGGCATTCAGTCACTGTGTACGACGCAAAGAGTTTTGAATTACTAAAGACAATTCCGGACTCTGTGTCTTTGCAGAAATTCGGGTACTCAAAGAGCGCTTCAACTTTTAAAGGTGCTCCGGTTGAAGGAACATATTCACCCGATGGTAAGTATCTCTATGTGAGTAATTATGCGATGTACGGACCTGGTTACAACAAAGAGGGTCACGACACATGTTCGCCTACATCTGGTTTTGATAAAAGCTTTATATACCGAATCAATCGCAGTAGTTATGAAATCGATGCAATTTATCCAGTTGGTTCAGTCCCAAAAGTTGTCGAGGCAACTCCAAATAATAAATATGTTTTAGTCGCCAATTGGTGCTCTTACACAGTTTCGGTCATTTCTGTTGAAGATCAAAAGGTTGTGAGGACAATTAAAATCGGACGTTACCCGCGGGGCATCGCAGTATCTAAAGACTCAAAACGCGCCTATGTTGCAGAAATGGGTGGCAGCAGGATTCATGTTATCAACCTAGAAGATTTCAGCGTTACCTACATACCCATCGGAAGTAACCCGCGTGCAATTGTTCTGTCTCCCGACAATACAAAGATGTACGTGACGATGAACCAATCTGGCAAAGTTGCATCATGGGATCTAATGGCGAATGCCCCTGGAAAATCAGTAAAAACTGGTGAAGCTGCTCGCAGTTTGGCTATCTCATCCGATGGTTCAACGATGTTTGTGGTGAATTATGAGAGTGACACCATGTCTAAAGTGAGAACGAGTGACATGAAAGTATTAGAAACAATTAAAGCGTGTAATGAACCAATTGGCATTACCTACGATGCGCCAACAGGTAATACGTGGGTCGCTTGTTACAAGGGACAGATAAAGATTTATTCCAACCACTAACCTGCTGGTGAAATCTCAGCAGGAATATTTGGTGCTGCAATTCTGCCCAGTACGCGATCTATAGCTGCTCTGGCCTTATTGAGCGCTGCATTTCCTTTTGGAATTTCATCTGCCAAAGTCACAAAAATATATTCCCTATCGACTGATTCTACGTAACCTGCAAGAGTTGCAGTCCCATTGAGGGTTCCTGTTTTCGCGCGTATCAATCCGACCGCCGCTGGCGCTGTTTTAATGAACCTGTTGTTCAGGGTTCCTGAAACACCGGCAATCGGTAATGAAGCATAAATATGTGAAAACTTTTCATCTTGGCGAATCTTATACAAAAGTTCACCCATTAACTTAGCTGTGATCTTATTTTGCTTTGATAATCCACTTGCATCTGCTACCACTAATTTGGAATCATCAATTTTGTAAGACATTAATAGGCCTCGAAAAATCTTGTCCACTCCTTTTAGGTCTGAAGAATAACCAGCAGCCTTGGCTGACAATCGAGCTAATCGATCAGCTAACAAATTATCACTCCACAACATCATCCAGTCTAGAATTTTAATGAGGGGTGGAGAATTCTCAGATGCAACAAGATCCCCTTGAGCTAAGTAGGTATCCTCATCGGAAACTGATGTAAAGACGGGTTTGAATCCACGCTTTGCCCAAAATGCCTTTAGATTTGAAACATCCTGCGAGTACAAGTTGCTATAGATTACTTTGTAGTTTTTCAGTGAACCACCGTTGGCTTTTTTCACTGCGCTCAAAGTGTTAAACCCCATGTAGGGCAAGGATGCTCTACTCATTTTGCGGCCCACAGTGTGATCCAAACTAATCCAAGGATCTAAGGAACCACGGATGATTACGGTTTTTTCATCAGGTGCGATGCTTACCGTTGTAGTAAAAACAGTTTGTGTGTCTAGGTATTGCAGAGTTACTGCCCCTGTCAAAACTTTCATTACTGAGGCAGGTTTGCGTTGTGAGGAAATGTTTTTCTCGTAAATAACTTGGCCCGATGTACCATCAATGAGAATCATGGCCGGATTAGATAAGGCTGGAACTTTCAGCAACTCATCAAAGGCCGCTGGAATTGATTCTGGACCTAATGCAGCATCCGCCGGTGTAATTGAAAGTAGTGACATCAAGCAGATTGCAATGAATCTTCGGCACGCTCTCATGTTGAAGGCAGACATCTATTCAGTTTAGAGTGCCTTCATGTCTTCTCCAACTACCCCAGCGAGTATTGGCCCAGGTGAATTTTTTCCTGTCGTAGGCGTTGGACCCCATGAGAAACCATGGCCACAAGGTGAACAATATGATCCTGAATTATTGCTGAACGGTGATCGTCGAAATGTTTTGGATCATTACCGTTACTGGACCGTAGAAGCAATTGTTGCGGATTTAAATACTAAGCGACACAAACTTCAGATTGCTATCGAAAACTGGCAACATGATTTAAACATTGGGTCAATTGTACGAACAGCTAACGCTTTTAATGTTTCAGGTGTACATATTGTCGGAAAGCGCGACTGGAATAAGCGTGGGGCGATGGTGACTGATAGATATTTAACTGTTTTGCATCATCCAACAATTGAAGATTTTGCTAAATACTGTAAAGAGCAAAATTTGCCGATTATCGGAATTGATAATGTTCCAGGATCTAAACAACTAGAGCCAGCTGTACTGCCAGAAAGTTGTGTACTTTTGTTTGGTCAAGAAGGTGCAGGAATGTCAGATGAAGGCATCGCCGTTTGCGAAGTTATGTATGAAATAAATCAATATGGTTCTACACGATCAATGAACGCATCAGCTGCAGGTGCAATAGCAATGTATCACTGGGCCTTGCAGCATTTACCCCGATGAAAAGAAAATGGCTTTCAAAAAATCTTGTTGTTCTCACCCTTGTCTCATTAACTCAGGATGCTGCTAGCGACCTTCTATATCCACTACTGCCGTTGTTGTTAATTAGTGTTACGGGAGCAGCCCCACTTGCCCTGGGAATCATTGAAGGTCTTGCTGAAGCGGCTGCGGGATTTTCTAAATTGTATGCAGGAAAATTCAGTGACCGAGTTGGAAGAAAACCCTTTGTCGTTGGGGGTTACACAATGGCGGGCATCGGAAAGATCTTTGTTGTACTGGCAACAACATGGCCCTTGATTTTGTTTGGGCGAGTTACTGATCGAATCGGTAAAGGTATGCGAAGTTCTCCTAGAGATGCCTTGATCAATGATTCTGTAGACAAAGAAGATTTGGGCAAGGCCTTTGGTTTTCATCGGGCGGGCGACAATTTAGGGGCCGTTATTGGGCCAGCTTTGGCTTTAATTGGACTGTCGTTGCTCAATGATGATGTCCGGGCGGTCGCTAAATGGGCTCTAATACCGGCGGTTTTATCAGGAGTTCTAACATTTTTAGTTAAAGACAACTTTGTAAAGCCTGCAAAGAAGCAAACAAAAGTTAAATCAAATTACAGATTATCCCCTGCACTAAAAATCAGAATCTTTACTTTGGTTGCTATTCAGTTAACAAATATTCCTGATGCACTCTTGTTGTTACGCTTGCACCAAATTGGGTTTTCGCCAAAAGGTGTTGTTGCCTCATACATGTTATTTAGTGCTGTTTCAGCTTTGCTTTCCTATCCTGCTGGAGCTATCTCCGACAAGTTAAACCCACGGATTGTTTATGCTATTGGCTTAATATTCTTTGCAGTTGGATATGCGACTTTGGGGTTTACTGAAAACCATACTCTCGCAGTTATTGCAATTGTAATTTATGGAGTTTTCCCTGCACTAACTGACGGAGTTGGCAAAGCTTGGATTGCATCATTGAGTCCACAAGAGCACAGAGGAAAAATTCAAGGCATCTATCAATCATCGATGAACTTTGCGATCCTTGGTGCAGGAATCTGGGGCGGTGCAATGTGGAGCAGCCAAGGAACTCAATGGCCACTTGTCATTGCTGGAATCGGCGCACTTATTGGCTCTTTAGTTCTTGTAACAATCCGTCCACCGCACGTTCAACCATAGCCAGTGTCTCTTCGTAAGCTTCATCAGATTGATTGTACGGATCTGGAACTTCTAACTTAAAGTAATCAGCAGATGTTGGATCTATCTCCTTAAGTTGTGGATCAAAGTTCCGCAAATAAAAAACTTTTGCCCGATGTTCATCACTTTCAGCCAAAGAAATAACATTGTGATAATTGCTGGAGTCCATCACCAAAATTAAATCGTGAACATAAAAGTCATTTGCTTTAAATTGTTGAGCAATATGCGAATGTGTATACCCAGCCGCTTCCCATATTTTCTTTGATGATGGATGAGGGCCTTGCCCAATGTGCCAAGAACTAGTGCCCGAGCTATGCACTTCAATTCGTGGAGCCTGCCATTCAGCGGTTTTACCGGCCAAAACAGCTGCTGCCATTGGAGATCGGCAAATATTGCCTAGGCACACCATTGAGATGCTGAGTTGTGGGCGATCCTTAAGTGAGGAGATCAAGCTCTGGTTCATCTTCAAGTGCTTCTTGCACAGTCTTTAGACGTCGCTCAATTTCATCGGCTTCATCTACACGACCTTGCATGCGCAGAATCTTGGCAATGCGTGTTTCAACATCAACAATAAATTCAAAGTCTTTTGGTTCATCTTCGCTAACTACAGCTAAGACATTTTCAAGAGTCACTAGCCCATCATCATATTTTTCCAGCAAGATTTGAGCTTTGCCGTATTCAAATGATGCGAAAGTTTCACGACGATGATCGTGGCCTGTTTCAAAGACATCCAATGCTTTGCGGGCAGTTTCAAGCGCTAATTCGCCCTGGCCAAGTTCAATCAGACAAGATGCCATCTTTTGATCACAACGAGCAACATGGATGACTTCTTTGTTGCGCTTAAACAAAAGTCGGGCTTCTTTAAATGCATCAATTGCTTTTTCGTAATTCTTTAATTCTCGTTCGGCGCAACCGATCAGATGCAGATCATTGGCAGCACCAATTTCATTTCCATCGACAAGATGCTCTTGTGCACACTCGTTCATCGTTTCTACAACTTTGTCAAATTTTTTCGATGTGTACCACCACTCACCTAGTGTGCAAGCAAGCTCAAGTGCAATCGGAGATTTGTTTTCACGAAGAAGTTCTACAGCTTTGCTCATTGCTGTTGCTGCTTCGTCCATGCGCTTTAGCTGATTTAAGTTGTACCCAATCGCCGAATATGCTTGAGCTAAACCTTCAGTCGGCGCAGCGTCTCCTAATTGCGAATAAATATCGCGAGCAGTTTCGGCTAGAGCAAGTGCTTCGTCGTATTGGCCTCGTGCATAAATGCGAGCGCTTAATTCGTAATATGTACTGGCCCGCTCTTCGCCTTCGACCTCAGGGATGCGGTCCCACAACATTTCTTCGCTGATGAGTTCTTCTAAGCCATCATCTTCGCTCATGCAAGAAATCTATACGGGTTGGACCAAAGGCGAGATGGGAAATCGGTAAGCGCCACGAGGAAATTAGGGGGCACTATTCGCCTTCCTGTTGCAGATGCAAATCGTTTGCATTACCCTTTTCCTATGCATATTCCCGATGGTTTTATCGATCCCCAGACCTCTGCTGTCTTTGCTGGGTTGGCCGCTACAGGTGTAGCTGCTGCCCTCAAAGGTGCACGCTCACAGCTAGATGAGAAGACCGCGCCTCTTGCTGGTTTGACTGCGGTCTTTATCTTTGCCGTCCAAATGCTTAACTTTCCTGTTGCTGCAGGAACTAGCGGTCACTTATTGGGCGGTGTATTAGCGGCTGTATTGGTTGGACCGTGGGCAGCCACCTTGGCCTTAACAGTTGTCTTACTGATGCAAGGTTTCTTGTTTGCCGATGGAGGATTAACCGCACTTGGGCTCAATGTTTTCAATATGGGAATCGTGGGAGTTTGGGGTGGCTACGGAGTCTTTCTGCTTGTTCGAAAAGCTTTACCAAAAAACAAATCTTCAATTTCATTAGCTGCTGCAATTGGCGGCTTACTGTCGGTTCCTCTAGCCGCTGTTGGATTTACGATTCAGTACGCACTAGGTGCAACAGCAACATTTTCTACCGCAACCGTTCTTAGTGCCATGGTAGGCACGCATGTCTTGATTGGTATAGGTGAAGCAATCATTACCGGGCTAACAGTTAGCGCTGTTTTAGCTAGTCGAAGTGACTTGGTCTATGGCTGGAAAAACAACAAGCAGAAGTTGGAGATTCGCAATGCTTAACAATCGTAAATTTTATATTGCTGGTTTTGTTGTCTCCTTATTTCTAGCAGGAGTTGTATCTTTCTACGCTTCCTCTTCACCTGACGGTTTAGAGAAAGTTGCCGGAGACATTGGCTTTATTGAAACAGCAAAGGATCACAGCAACGCTGATGGAACTTTGGCTGATTACGGAGTCAAGGGCGTTGACAACGAGCGAGCATCTGTGGGACTAGCAGGAGTAATCGGAGTAATCGGAACCGCTGTTGTGGCAGGTGTTGGTTTCAAACTTATTGCCCGCAAACCCAAGAAAAACAGCAATTAATACAACAGAACATAAGCATCATCACGGCCATGATGTAGGTGAAAGACTTTACTTACATCGTCACTCTGTGGTGCATGCCTTGCCTTCGCATTTAAAAATCATTGCTGCAATTTCATTTATTCTGGTGGTGGTTTCAACCCCTGTTACTCAATGGGGTGCATTCATTGCATACTTTGTATGGTTATTTGTCGTGGTTGCGGTGGCAAAGATCCCTTTTTCCCTGCTTTTCAAGCGTGCTTTAATCGAAATACCTTTTATCTTCTTCGCAGTACTGATGCCCTTTTTCGGAACAGGTGAAAAAGTACAGTTGGGACCATTTGATCTTTATCGTGAAGGTTTAATTGCAGGTTCTGGAATCGTTGTCAAAGGAACCCTGGGCGTAATGACGGCAATTATTTTGTCTACATCGACAACCGCCCGTGAAATCCTGCGCGGGCTTGAACGCCTAAAGCTTCCCGTCTTAATGGTTCAAATTGCCTCATTCATGTTGCGCTATGTCAATGTTGTAAACGACGAGATGGAAAGAATGAAGATCGCACGTGAGTCTCGCGGTTTCGAGGCCACTGGAATCAAGCACTGGAAAGTTTTGGCAACAGCAGCTGGTGCGTTGTTTATTCGTTCATATGAAAGAGGCGAAAGAGTTCATCTTTCAATGCTTTCTAGAGGATATGACGGTGTCTTACCTCATGAAGAACCACCTCATGTTTCATCAGCAAACTGGCTCAAAGCAATGAGTTACCCCGTTGTAGCTATATTTATTTTTATTGCCCAAACAGTGATAGGAAGAATGTAATGAATACGCCAAGTCTAGAAATTAAGGATCTTGCCTTTGCATATCCTGACGGTAATCAAGCGCTTTATGGAGTGAATCTTTCGGTGCAAAAGGGCGAACGTGTTGCTTTACTAGGGCCTAATGGTGCGGGAAAGACAACCCTTGTTATGCACATGAATGGGATTCACCCAACATCACACGGATCAATTCATGTTGCAGGACAACTGGTTGATTCAAAGAACAAGGAATCGATCAAAGAGATTCGTGCAAAGGTTGGAATTGTTTTTCAAGATCCAGATGATCAGCTTTTTATGCCAACAGTTGGTGAAGATGTTGCTTTTGGCCCTTACAACATGGGGATTCGCGGAGCCGAGCTAGATTCGGTTGTAACTGAGGCACTTGAACTAGTTGGAATGCTCGAGTTCAAAGATCGTCCACCTCACCACCTTTCATTTGGTCAGCGTCGTCGGGTAGCGGTTGCAACAGTGCTTGCCATGAAGCCTGAAATCTTGGTCTTGGATGAACCATCCTCAAACCTGGATCCCGCTAGCCGCCGCGAATTAGCCGACATTTTGCGCTCACTAGACATAACAATGGTGATGGTTACACATGATCTCCCATATGCCTTTGAATTGTGCGCCAGATCAGTAATTTTGAAGGGCGGCGTCATCGTTGCCGATGATTCAACGCATGCAATTCTTACTAACCAAGCATTGTTGCGCGAGAATCGACTAGAACTACCTGTTGGATTTTCGATTAAATAATGTGATGCGCTGCTGACTAATTGCAGCACCCAGCAAAACAATCGCCCCACCAACTGGCTCATACCACGTAACACCTTCACCCAAAAAGATGATTCCAACAATCACGGCAACAACTGGAGTTACATATGTAACTGTGCTTGCAATTGCACTTCCAGCTGCTTCCATAATTTGAAAGTTCCAAATATAAGCAAATCCAGATCCAAGGATGCCCAAAGTGAACATTGCAACTATTGGCCCAGTACTAGGCCCGTCAACCGATGCTCCATCAATTAAAAAAAGCGGAAGCAAGGTCACGGCGCCCATTGTTAACTGGCCCGCAGCCAAAGCTTCTGCTTTTAATTTCTTGGGCAAAACGAATTTGCGAGAATAGGGATATGAAACACCGTAACAAGCAACGGCAGACAACAATGCAATCACAGCAATTGCCGGGTTGTCCCCTAATCCTTGCCACACGCCTAACACGGTAAGCACTCCAATAAAGCCTGTCAGCAAGCCAATTACTTGATAGTTCTTGGGTTTTTCTTCTCTGAAGGCAATCATTATCGCGAGCAAAGTCATTAGCGGTGTAACAGCATTTATGATTCCAGCTAAAATTGAAGTTACTTCAGTTTCAGCATATGCAAAAAGTATTCCCGGAATAACATTGAGCAGCATCGAAACCACCCACAAGTGAAGCCACATGATTATGCCTTTGGGCAAAGTAATAGCCCTAAATCGAGCCCATAACACCAGGGTTAGAGCACCAAGTGAGACACGTCCAAATGCGACTCCGATTGGAGTTAAGAATTCGAGTCCCAACTTAATAAAGATGAAGGAACACCCCCAGACAATTCCTAACGCAATGTACAGAGTTATCCAGGAGATCTTTTTTGCCATGTACGAAAGATACTGATTTCACGCACAACGAATTGGTAATTGATGAGGATATTTCACGGTAGAATTAAGCCAGTTGGTGCGACCGCATCAATGCACTTCCCCCAAGTGCTGCACTATGCAGCACTACATGCGAGTCTTATTTTCGCCCTAGCCGCCACAAGTGCGAGCTATACCCGAGACGCGCTTGTCGTCTCGATTGGTATGCATTTCTATGTCTCTACAACCACGCATCAGCGCGCCCGGAAAAGCTCGTCGCGCAGCATCAGCAGGAAAGCCTAAGCGCACGAAGAAGACCGCCGAATTTAAAGAAGCAGCACCTAAAGCGCGTCACACAACTGCCCAAAAAGCAGCACGCAAGGGCGCAGCAGCTAAACCCGCAAATGGTAAGCCAGCATCAACTCGTCGTTATTCAGATGTTGATACAACAACATCAAAGAAGGAAACTCGTTTAGTTGAGCGCTCAAAATTGCGCGCAAAGCGTTACCAAGAACAAACAGCATCAAAGCCACGTCCGACTGAAGCACCTGAAGAACGTTCGGCACGCATCGAACGATCACAGCGTCCAGATTCACGTGCAAAGAAGTTTGTGAAAGAACGCGAAGTTCGTGAATCCGCACCACGTGCAGAGCGAACAGAACGACCAACATCTCGTCCTGTTGTAAAGAAGGCTTACAAGAAAGCAGAACGCCCAGCGTTTAAGCGCGATGACTCACGTCCAACAAATCGTCGTGACGCAGTTAAGGCGCGCATTGCACGCACCGATGATGGTCGTCCAAACTTTGAACCACGCAAGCGCGAAAAGTTTGATCCAACCCGTCCCAAGAAGAGCAGTGTTGCACCAGATACTCGCGCAGCTAACTTCCGTGCAGAGCGTCCAGTACGCGATCGTCGCAATGATTCACCAGCATATTCTCGTGATGATCAGCGATCACACTCAAAGTCTCACTCAAATGCTGCCGTAGATTTTGGTGCAGATGATAATTACATTTCAACAAATCTTGCAGATGCAAACCTTGTTGATGCAACTCCACTTACTGAAATTACAACAACTTTTGCTGATCTTGGAATTGCTGCGCCGCTTGTAAACGCGCTCAGCAAGCAAGGAATCATGCATCCATTCCCAATTCAGATTGCTACATTGCCAGATGCACTTGCTGGTCATGACATCTTGGGTCGTGGACAAACAGGTTCAGGAAAGACTCTTGCATTTGGTTTGGCGCTGCTTAACAACTTAAATGGCAAGGTCGCAAAGCCTCACAAGCCATTGGCACTTGTTTTGACTCCAACACGCGAACTTGCACAGCAGATCGATGAAGTATTAATGCCACTTGCACGCTCAATTGGTCACGAATCAGTTGTTGTTGCTGGCGGAATGTCGTACTCAAAGCAGATCACTGCGATGCGTCGCGGAACAGCAATTTTGGTTGCTACACCTGGTCGCTTGATTGATCTACTGAACAAGGGTGAAGTGCAGTTAGACCAACTTCAAATTACAGTTTTGGATGAAGCAGATCAAATGGCAGATATGGGCTTCTTGCCTGTTGTTAAGGAAATCCTGGATCAGGCAAAGCTTGATGGTCAACGACTACTGTTTTCTGCAACTCTTGATCGCGGTGTTGATTCATTGGTTCGTCAGTACCTAAAGAACCCAAAGACTCACTCATTGCAAAACGATCGTGCCTCAGTTTCAACAATGGAGCACTATGTCTTGGTTATGAACCCAACTGATAAAGATGACATCACAAATCAGGTTGCTGCTCGTAACGGAAAAACTATTTTGTTCGTGAAGACGCAGCGCGGCGCAGATCGTTTAGCTGATAAACTTGCTCACGCAGGTGTTCCAGTCGGTGCATTGCACGGTGGAAAGTCACAAGCTGTGCGTACTCGCACACTGGCTCTATTCAAGGAAACACCTAACGCTGCGCTAGTTGCAACAGATGTTGCAGCACGCGGTATTCACGTTGATGGAATTTCTTTGGTTGTACATGTTGATGCTCCAACAGATCACAAGGATTACTTGCACCGCGCTGGTCGTACAGCACGTGCTGGTGAGGCCGGAACTGTTGTAACTCTTGCAACTACTCGTCAGCAGAAATCAATCGGTGGACTAACACAGCGCGCCGGCGTCACCCCTAAGTTTGTGGGAGTTACACCGCTGAGCACTGAATTAATGAAGATTACGGGCGCACAAGAGCCATCAGGTATTCCATACATCGTGCCAATCGTTGAAAAGTCTGTACGTAGTGGCGGAAAGCGCCCTCGTCCAAACTCAAGTCAGCGTCGCCGTCGCCCTCACTAATTAGTACAGTTCGCGTTATGACAAACGCGAACCCTTTTGCCCAACGAAGCACCCTTGAATACGAGCTGCCTGATTTTGCTGTAATCAAAGAGGAGCATTACCTGCCAGCCTTTTATGAAGGTTGCGCCCAACAATTAGCTGAAGTTCAGACGATTTTGGATACTCCAGGTGCTGCCACATTTGAGAACACAATTGTTGCCCTTGAAAAAAGTGGGCAAATGCTGATGCGCATGCTGCTTGTTTTTTATAACAAGTCTTCAAGTGACACCAGTGACTCGTTGGACAAAATTGAAGAAGAGATGGCTCCAAAACCTGCCGCCCATCAAGATGCAATTCAGTTAAACCCAGTCTTGTTTAAGCGAATCAAAGATCTCTACGATGCTCGTGAATCAATTGGGTTAAACACCGAAGATGCCTGGCTGCTTGAGCGTTATTACAAGGACTTGATTCACGCGGGTGCTCACCTCACCGAAGCACAACGGGATCGTTTGAAAGAGCTTAACGAAGAGCTATCAAAGCTAGAAACACAGTTTGGCAAGAATGTTTTATCTGATACAAATGATTTAGCAATTCTTGTTGACACTGTTGAGGAATTAGATGGTCTCAGCGAAAACCAGATAGCAGCCGCAGCTGCTGCTGCAAAAGATCGTGGACACGATGGCAAGTGGTTAATCGGAATGGTGAACTTCACCGGCAACCCAGTTCTTGATTCATTGACTAACCGCGAACTTCGTAAAAAAATTATGGAAGCTTCAAAGCAGAAGGCTAATCGTTCTAATGAAAACGATAACAAGCCGGTTTTGCTGCAAATGGTAAAACTGCGCGCAGAGCGAGCACGACTATTCGGTAAGGAAACACACGCTGAACATGTGATTGCTGTACAAACAGCAGAGCATCCAGACAATGTTCATGCAATGCTTCGAAAGATTGCACCAGCTGCAGTGCGTAATGCAAAAGCAGAGGCTGAGGATCTAAAGAAATCTGCTGGTACAGATATCGAAAGCTGGGACTGGGGTTTTTACACCGAACAGGTTCGCCTTGAAAAGTACAACATCGATACTGCCAAGATGCGCCCATACTTTGAGCTAGAGCGCGTGCTACATGACGGTGTTTTCTTTGCAGCCAACAAGCTTTTCGGTATCACCTTTAAAGAGCGTCCTGATCTAGTTACGTACCATCCAGAGGCTCGTGCCTTCGAAGTAAACAACGAAGATGGCACAAAGGTTGGTCTCTTCATCGGAGATTTCTACACCCGCGATTCAAAGCGTGGCGGTGCGTGGATGAACAACCTAGTTGATCAAAACTTCTTGTTTAATCAGCTGCCAGTTGTGGTCAACAACCTCAATATTCCAAAGCCTCCAGCAGGTAAGCCAACACTTCTTACTTACGATGAAATCGTGACTTTGTTCCACGAATTTGGTCATGCGATTCATGGCTTGTTATCACAGGTTAAATACCCACGTGTTTCAGGTACTTCGGTGCAACGTGACTTCGTTGAGTTCCCATCACAGGTAAATGAGATGTGGATCTTGTGGCCAGAGGTTGTTGAAAATTATGCACGCCACTTTGAAACAGGCGAGAAGTTGCCACAGGAATGGATTGATAACTTAAATGCTGCTCGTACCTTTAATGAAGGTCACGCAACAACAAGTTATCTTGCCGCAGCAATTTTAGATCTTGCCTGGCACCAATTAAATGCTGAAGAGGCAGCAAAAGTTACTGATGTAGAAGCTTTTGAAGCACAAGCCATTAAGGATTATGGTTTAGATTTCGCGCCAGTTCCTACCCGTTACCGATCAACATACTTCAGTCATATCTTTGCAGGTGGATACTCTTCAGGGTATTACGGTTACATCTGGTCTGAAGTATTAGATGCTGACACCGTTGATTGGTTCAAAGAAAACGGTGGCTTAAAGCGTGAAAACGGTGAGCATTTCAAGAACACACTTCTTGGTCGCGGTGGATCAATTGATTCAATGCAGATGTTCCGCAATTTCCGTGGTCGCGATTCGAAGATTGAACCGCTGCTAAAGCGTCGCGGTCTTGTTTAAAAGAACTTAACCGGCAGATCCTGAACCCGAAGGTCCGGCCTTGCGCTGGACTTGTGGTGCGCCACCACTGCGTTGTCCGCCGCGGATCTTTGATCCTGAGTCAGAATGGTTTTGAGTACCTGGTGCACCTGGCTTATTTTTCTTAGCTTCAAGGGCAGCAAGCATTCTTGCCTTCATGTCATCATTTTTATCGGCCATAAGTTGAGTCTACCGCCTTACCTGCTACGAGCTTGACTCTTTATATTCGCGCAAACGTTCAAGAACTTCAGATTCGCGATAACGACGGTGTCCACCTAAGGTGCGAATTGGTGTCAGTTTTCCAGCTTTAGCCCAGCGGGTAACGGTCTTTGGATTTACATGAAAACGTTGCGCGACCTCTTTGGGGGTCAAAAGAACTTCGGCATCGGGGATGCGGTTCATGGTGACTCCTTTATTGTGGCCTGTCCATTTTGGACCATATTGGGGTGAAGTATTGCGATTTTTCTAGCGTGAAGCAATACCTAAGACGCTTGCTCGAACGCCTGAACTAAGCGCCAGCGAGACATCAAGCGCTGATAACCAATGCCCGCGGCCATTCCATCCGATGATGCCAGACCTGCAACCGAACTGGTTACATCTTCAATGGATTCATCTGCAGCTAAACCATCTTCACCAGAATCACGGAGTGCTTTATCCATGTAATTTGCTAAGCCGCCATAATCTAATTCAACTAATGATTCTGGATGGAACATTTCGAGCCACGCCAAAAGATTTTCAAGTTCTTGTTCCACGGGACCATCCCCAAAAGCACTTAGCACCGCATCGTGTGCGCTATCGCATCGCTGTTTTGCATTCGCGATACTTGTTTGCGATAGACAAAACTTGCCATGCTCATTCTCGCCACGAGTACGCTCCTCAGGTGAGAACAAAATAAACCAGCGAGGCGGAATAATCCAAGTTTCATTCAGGATGTGCGGGACTTTATCGTCCAATAAATCAACACCGGCGGTAATCACTTCTTCCATAGCTGATGAGACAAAATATGGAACAACTGTGCTGGGTAAAGATTCTTTGAATGTATCTAGGGCAGCCCAACACCGTGTAGCTGTTGCCCATGGAGATACGTAGCGGATTCCGTCACGATCCAAAATGTGCACCCCATCTGGACGACCTGCAGGTGGTTCGGGTTGGACAACGCGATGTAGCGCTAATTGTTCTTCGAGATTAAAACTTGTTGGATCACTACCTAAATTTTGCCATCGCAAACGATCGGCTGGATCAAATGCAGTTAGCGGTTCGTAGATACGAAGTGATGCTACGTACGGTGTAGCTCTCACGCACGTGGAATGTAATTGCCTTCAGCAAACGGATCATCGTCATCCTTGCGTGAAGTGGTATCGACTTCGCCGTGAAGTTCTTTGGCAAGACGATCAAGATCCATATCTTGCGCGTTATATTTCAAATCACGTGCAACTTTGGTTTGCTTTGCTTTTGCGCGGCCGCGACCCATGGGCGACCTCCTTCACTAATTGCT